>Ga0255762_10000015_pt1 | contig 181682 bp, 164 predicted proteins | sample 101ome_16_FD_179962 | JGI IMG/M metagenome (GOLD analysis project Ga0255762, IMG submission 179962) | Coastal salt marsh microbial communities from the Groves Creek Marsh, Skidaway Island, Georgia - 101401AT metaG (version 2) | ecosystem: Environmental > Aquatic > Marine > Intertidal zone >...
GTTGCCCGGGCGACCGTGGAAGTTCTCCGACGCCGAGCTACCGCTACCGGGAGACCCAGCACTACAGGGCGAACACAATGCGGAGGTGCTCAAGGATATGGGGTACGACAACTCGTCTATCGAACAGTTGGCGGATTCTGGCGTATTGGTGGGCAACTTCGCTTCCATGATGATTGCCAGTGTCATGGATCAAATGGCAACAGACACATCGGAGGACGCAGACAATGCTTGAATAGACTCTGGAGAAACAACGGGCTGCTTTTACCGCGTCACCTGATTCAGAAGCCTCCAAGCGTCAACAATCGTTGCACGCTCTCCTTATCCACGATCAGCCTTTGGTTATCGCAGTTACACCACCTCTACCGACGCTGGTTTCTACACAAAACAGGCCTGTAAGACGAATATCGATCACGTGGTTTCTTTGAAAGATGCCCACCAGAGCGGGGCTTCTAGCTGGTCAAATGAAAAAAAAAGCGCGTTCGCAAACGATAAGACAAACCATGTTCCATCTTGCGCCCGCGTGAATAGTTCTAAAGGCGCTTCAACGCCCTCTGATTTCCTAAGGAAGAGTCAAGACGGCAAGGGAATGGACTACGAGATTGTCAAATTCTGCAGCTATCTGGAAGTCTACTTTGCTGTCAAAACAAGATACGGATTGTCTTTTTCAAACAACGACGCAACTCTCTTCCGGCAATGTGGAATTGATCTAGGTAATGGGTAAACAACGGTATGCCGCAACTCATAGCAATCTTGGCAGTCATATATGGCCTGTATTCGTGCAATAGCGATACTGATTCCGACGGATTATTGAAGTACGACAGATACGAAGAGGTCGACGTGAATGTCTACTTCTATTTTGAGGATAACTCTCAGGATTATTATCTTGGAACGGTGACCGGTGCATCAGCATGTGGAGGGCTAGCAAGAAACTACGCGTACGAGAAAAGTGTACAGAACAGTGGTTGGAGCTACATCTGCATAACAACAGACGGTAAGCACAAAATCCGCTGATCTCGCTCTCTCTCATCTTGATAAAGCTACAAAATAAAACAGAGGTTTTACAAAGTTGGGAGTGTGTGGGGGAAACATGGGTAAGGAGGTTAAGTTGATTAATAATCGCGCCCTTGAGTCTCTTAGTTACCCTACTTAGCCTAGTTTCTCCACCGGTCTAGGGGCGAGCCAAACGATTTACATTGAACCTAGGCGTAACGTCCAGCAGAGTTGGGGCGATTACCTGGACGACTGAAAGGGCGAGCGTGGAAAAACGACTAAGAAACCTTTTGAACTGGATGGCGTTTGGACTGTTACTTTTCTATTTGTTGAGCGGCGTCGCTTACGGCTCTCATTATTGGTTCGAGGACACCATCCTGCCGTGGACCGCTTATCAGCTAACCTCGGAAAAGTTGGCGGGCACAGTTATGGTTTATCTGTACATGGCTTATCTCAGCGCTCAGTACGTCGTCTGGAAAGACGTCGTGTTGCTTCCGTGGCGCTTCAAAGTGGAGGACGAATGAAACACCTCCCAGTGATAATTATGCCCCTAGTTTACGCATTCATCTTTGGTGCGTTCGTTACGCAAGGCATGTTTTACCTATACGAAAGAGAGGCGACAGGGCTTCTTTATGTTCTCTCTGTCGCGATTTTTGCGGCTATTGGCTACATCTGCGCCTTCATATTTTTGACGATACGTTCGATAGACGAGAGAGAGGAAATCCTGCGGTATCGCATCGAGATGCTAGAAGAGAAGGTAGAGGAACTAGAGAGGGAGCAGTTAATTGCGAAGTATCCAGAGTTGGTCGACTAGGAACACATCAAACATGAAACACCCAACCCTAGTCATCCTGCTTGCCCTCGCCCGGCTGAGTTGGGGGGAGAAATCCTTTTTCTGCACTCTTGAGCGACAGGCGTGGCTAGACAAGACCGAAGAATTTGCGTACCGAATCGACGAGCAACTTGTTATGTCTGCAACTCCGCAAACGCTTACCGTAAAGACTCACACGCCCGGAAAAAAAGGATTGATTGGTGACAGAAAAATAAAAGTGCTGAGCTATAGCGATGAAATGGTTGTAGCTGGCAACCATATGCCAGCTCGCGGCGAATTCTCTACTTGGATAATCGACGCGAAACGGGGCACCGTAGTTCACTCCGAATTGGTCTTTCTGGGCGTGCAAACACAATTCGGCACCTGCACTGAGCTATAAAAAAGCCCCCGCACCGCATTGAGGTACAGATTGGGGGCCACAACCCGTAATCGCCGCTGACAAGGCGGTAGTTAGCGCCAATCCTCGAGTAATTTTAGCTTTTCACCTCGCCTTGGAGCCGTGATTACCCCTTTGTCGTGGAGAGAAGCCACTGCTTTGTTAACACTGACAATCCCCACTTCTAACTGCGCAGCAAGTTCTGACTGCGACATAGGTTCCTCTCTCAAAATACCAATGATCCGACTCTGCAAAGGCGCTGAGTGCTGCAACTGGGTAGCTGTCATTTCTGAGCTGGTCATCGGAACCAACCTGCCCTCAACAAAGGTCAGACCCCACCGTCTGGACTCAAATAATCTGGATTCATGACTTAGCGTCAACACCCCCTCCTTGCGCATAAGGCCAACCACGGTGTCAAAGGCGCCGGCTAAGGCTGTGCTACCAAGCGCCTCGTCAACGGATCCTGATGGAACCGACGAAGCTTTGGGGTCACGTTTACGGGTGTGGTGGACTACAACGAGCGCTTTTACGTGGTTCGGTGCGAGCTGCGTAATCGGTGCTACCGCATCGTACTCACGGTCGTAGGAACCATCTGTCCGAGGCTTTACCTTATTGAGCACGTCAATGAAGGCCACGTCATAACTGTTCCCTGCTTCATTAGCACTGCTGAGCATCCGCTGAACAAAGCTTAGCGGTGGTTCCTTAGCCGGCACATCGTCGCGGCTAAACAATCGCAAGCCGCTATAGTTCGAATCATGCTCAAGATGTCGTTTAAACCGGTCCATCATGAGGTTTCTACCGTATTCGAAGGCGAAGTAAGCCACCGACCTGCTCTCAGCCATTTCAACGGCGATTTGCTCGCATAGCAGGCTCTTCCCAGATTTTGGTCTGCCTGTCAGGAGCGTAGTTCCCTGAGGCACTACTCGTTCGTCACGGTCAAACCACTGCACTGGCTTGCTAACGTGAAAACGTAAATCGTTGGCGGTTACACCAGCAAAATCCTGCCCACTCACAACACCGCTCCTTTCGTTGCGTATGGATAATGAGTGCTGGAAGCAACCCAAGTCCCTACATCGCCGATGCTTAAGCACGAGCCTTTCGCCCAGCGGCGAAAAACACCATATTCGAGGGGTAGTTCTTTCTCTATAGCCGCTACCACGTCTTCAACACGACTCTCGTCCACCCCAAAATTATAGACAGCGTCCTCCACGCCCCATTTTTCAGCCATTATGTGAACCCTCTTTCTGCGACTCTAACCAAGCATCAACCAGCGCAAGATCGTAAGTGCTGCTTGTTGCGCTCTTTAGGAAGGGCTTTGGGAATTCACGGTCTTTCTGCCAGCGATATATCGTTGAGCGATTGCAGCCGAGGTAGCTTTCAAGGGCCGCCATTCGAACCAGACGCCGCTTAATAATTGTTTCCATTGCATACTCCTGATCAATTCAGGCATACCATCCAATAGAAAAAGGGGGGCGCGAAGGGAAATTCAGCAGGTTAATTTTCCCTGTTAAAGAACAGTTTGCTTGCTTTTCCAATATCTATATTTGCGCGGAAGATCTTCCAGCGGCCCAAGTTCAAGATCAGGGTTACTCTCAACAAAGTCTCTACACCTCTGGGTTATGTTCGGTTGCGGAAGACCTTTACGCTCAGCGACTATCTGCAGCGTATGCAAGTGGGAGAAAAACCGGTCTCGAGTGGCCTTCCTCATCAAAGCCGCTTTTCTTTCCGCGTGATTGCCTTTGCCAAACATCGCCTCGTCAAGATTGAGACCCCCATCCGCGTCTAAATATCGCCACCACTTTTCTATTATCACGGGAGCGATTTCAGCCATGGCCTTAAGGAACCATTCATCCGAGACAGGCTCACCGCCGAACCAGTGATCTTTGCGCTTTCCTCGCACTACCCCACGGTCATATTTCAGAGCCATGACGTTGATTAGCCTTTCGAAGGTGTTATCTATGTCTGACACATCCAATCTCCCTCAGTTAATAGCCTGACCCATCAAACGGCCAGCTATTTTCCAGTCAAAAAATTTGCCCAACTTTGCATAATTTCGCGCCGCAGCTTGCGAAGGTCGCTTCGTTGGTAGGCTCGAGTTAGTTGGTCTTGCGAATGCGCGATACAAAGCTCGAGCAGGTGCTCAGGGTATCCTTGCTCAGCGCCCCAAGTTCTGAACGAAGTGCGGAAGCCGTGTCGCGTACCGAAAAACCCTGATTCGTTGTGGAGTTTGCGAAGCGCCGTCTCACTGATGCCGTTCTTCTTCCAGACGTGCGCATGTTCTTCTTCGCAAGAACTCAGAAGTTCAATTGCTTGGTCGCTCAGTGGTTCAACGTGCTCGTTCTGAGACTTGGTGCGCTCAGAGGGCAGCTTCCATTGCTTTAGGTCGAAATCAAGCTCGGACCATGGCAGCTTAGCTGTCTCTTCCAGCCTTCCGACGTGCAACATAATCATCTGCAAGCACCGGGCTGCGGCAGTATCGCTTTTCTGCAGCCATGCAAACATCTCAGGACACTCGCGGTAGTCCAATGAATCGTGGTGCTCTGGTTTGTGTTTTACACGGGGAAGTAAGGGTTGCAGGCGCTTCAGCTCCGCAGGATTGCGATAGTCGTCGTTGGTGGGTGGCATGCTGGCCCAAGTTTCAAGAATGCGCTCCAGCCGCTCTCGCACTTTGGTCGCGGTCGGGTTCATAACCTCCCAGAACGGCCCCACGGCGCCTGTGCGCCGATGTGTGACTTGATGCGTCAAAATGCTTAAAACGTGTTGTACGCCAATCTCGTTAACGTACAGCATTCCAATGTGAGGCAAACAGTAGTCTCTGATGGTGTTTTGCCACTGGATGATGTTTTTTTCGTTGCGCAGCCCGTTTGTATGAATCGCAATAGCCTCAGGCGCAAAGTCAGCGAACGTTCGTTGTTTAACGGCCTGCTCTGCCTTCTGTCGGGCCGTCGCCCTTCGCTCAGTTATTGGATCACGTCCGAGGTTAAAAGCGCTCAGATGACCTCTGGCAAGCTCTCGCGCATCAGCAAGGGAGACGTCCCTGCAGGCTCCCAGTCCCATCTTCTGACGCTTACCGGGCGTGGTACGGGACGGGTACTTAAACTCCCAGTACTCTTTTTGCGTCTTCTCTGTGTTCTCCCAACTCCAGTAAAGGTATTTCACGCCGCCGACAGCTCTCGACGCATGACGTGTTCCATCGCGCTGGGAGTCTCTACGCCATTTGTCTATCTGCCGCTGCGTAACCGGCTGTTTTATGAACTTTGGCACCTATATCTCAAAACAATCAGGGGTACAAAAAACATTAGCAGCAGCCGGAATTTGTTGAAAGCATTTGAGACAACAATATGCCGGTGATGCAGCCCTAATCCAGCAGTTTCATTAGTTAAAACACAGAAAGCGATGCGATTTGGAAGTAATTTGGAGTAGGTGAAACAGAGGGTACGTAGTTCTGTCTCTCCGCCAAATATCTATATAAATCAATAAGTTATAATGCTTTTCTGACCGAGCGTACTGTATCTATTCTTACGACCCACTTAAATCAGCCTCCACGGACTTTTAAGGTCATCGCTATCGATAACTCAACACCGAGTTCTAGCGAGACAAGTAGGGCCGTACTCGCCATCGATCACTGCCACGAACTTCCCTGCCTCAATTTTCAGCACAGTTTACTTCCCCATTCTTGCCTCAAAAGATGCTCGCCAGTCAGCCATGTTTTGAAACTCTGGCTCACCTTCAATCAGCGCTTTCGTTTGTGCCTCGATAGCTTCGTCGGCTTGATCAAGATTAAATCCCTTGGCAAAAGGTTGCGCGACATGAAAAGGCGTATCGACGAAACATTCGAGACCATTTCCCTCAGGATCGCTGAAATAGAGGGACCAGGCATTACCATGGCAGATAGGCAAAATAGGATCGATACCCGCAGAGATTAACTTAGTACGGAGAATCCGCAGGCCATCCAAACTATCGGTTCGAAAGGCCAAATGGTCTGCTAAAACAAATCCCCTCTCAGATGACTCAGCCCCCTCGACCAGAACAATCTGATGATGATTGTCGGGATCTTGACTGATGAACGCCAAGTTAGTTCCGCCTGGAACTTCGCCCTGGTTGGTGACGTGAAATCCGAGAACATCGCGATAAAAATCAAGCGCTACGTCCAATCGCGTGACCTGAAGCGTCGCGTGCGCAAGCCTAAGTTGGGGTACCTTTGTCATAGAAAAATCCTCGAAAGTGTCTTCGTTTATGTTCTTACTGATTGTTGTGCCATCTCTGGAAGTCTCGAGCTAGAGAATGCCGAAATAGTCGGGTGAAATGGCGATAAATCGCAGCGCCAACTCTGACCCCAAAAGAACCTGCTGCTAGCTCCGTCTTGAAGGCCGATCTTTGACGCAACCGGGAGAGATAGCTTCTTAGGCTCTGATGAAGGCGAAACGGGTATCCTGCCAAGTCGAGACGATGCAGTGTGATGAACCAGGATATGTCAGCTAGGGTCATCCTCTCGCCTAGCAAGTAGTGTTTGCCTTCAACCACACTTTCTAGTTCAGTCAACGCGCTATGGAACCGACCGATAAAAGCCAGGCTTTCGTCGAAAGCTGGCGCATGATTGTCGAGGTCGGGTGCAAGATAAGTGAACGTAACCACTCGAAGATCCTGATGAAGTTGTTCTTCCAGCTTCATCAAAGATCTCATCGTCTTATTCTCAGCATCGGTTGTGGGGAGAAATGAACCTTCTCGAGCAAATGTCTGATCTAGATATTGGATGATGTCGTTGCTTTCTACATGGACTGCACCATCGTGACTCAGTACAGGCACCTGGCCTCGAGCATTGATACCAAGGTACCAATCAGATCGTTGCTCTCCTCGCATGAGATTCACAGGGTGAGAATAAAAATTGATCCCTAGTTCGCGCAGAAGGATTCGCACTTTCTGTGAACAGGACGAATGATCGTAATGAAATAAGTGTAGGCCACGCCATTGAGTCACTTCACGCGTTTTAATCATGGCGTCATCAATTTGCATCACGCACCTCGTTGACTTGGGTACCGAAGCGCCTGGCGCCGTCTCGACTTGTGAGACTAAGCTCCAATTTATCACCCGGCTGCAGATAACGAATCCCTTTCTGAGATTTCACTAATTTCTCTTTTCGTTTCTCGTCATTACTGAAGTTCAGGAGGATCGCCATAGCGACTCTCAAATTGGCATTCAGAATGACGCCGCCGGGTGTACCCGTGAGTAACAAATCGCCAAAGTTAACGTCAGTAAAGGACGCCAGCTCCGTTAAAGTTTCCTCGGGCTTGAAAATCAGTTGATCGGTCGTCGCGTCCTGTCTGATCTCTTCGTTTAGCTTGAGAGTCAGCCTCAGCTCAGAGAGCAACTCAAGTTCATCGGCATCAATCAGATAAAGAATCGGGCCAACCGGGCAGAAGGTACGCTGCCCCTTCCCCTTGAACCACTGCAACATGGGCGCTCCAAACATGAAGTCCCTCGCAGAAACATCATTCGCTAACGTAAATCCACCCACGTAATCCAGAAGATTCTCAGTGGTGACCTGCGTATGCGCAGGTAAGTCTCGCCTAAGAACAAGAGCCAGCTCGATCTCGTAATCTAAAAGCTCGCACCCAAATGGTCGCAAGATAGTGTCATTTGGACCGCACAACGCAGAGGGCGGCTTCGGGAAAATAAGGTTCAGTCCTTTCCCTGCCTTAATACCGCCTTCCTCCTGGTGAGATGCATAGTTCAGCCCCTGACAAAAGATCTGAATATCCGACGTGATAGGAGACTGAAGATTAGCCTTCGAGTATGGAACGCGTTCCAGATCCTTAATCTCAAAGGCTTTCGGCTCTTGAAAGTAATGGGTCATTAGCTCGCGGTGCGAAGGATACTTCGCTGTCAGCAGCGCGACTTCATGCTCCAAAACGACCCCCCACACCAACGCCTCATCGGGTCTCTTTACTCTGACAATCGATAAACCCATATATCCTCAGCAATAGTGATCGCTAGCATTTATCAGTCTCAATCCCATCAACTCGCTCCCGAGGGATCGTTCAGCGCATAACTGCGTCGGCTCGAATAACAGCGACCATCATCAATTCCAATTTCAATATCTATCAAAGTATTTAGGCGTTTATTCAGCTCCAGGATGAGGTCTTTGTAATCTGCGCCCTTTGATGCCAGATTTCTGAGCTCGTCTGGATCACTCAGCGTGTCATAAAGCTCGAGTTCATTGTGTTCGACTAATGTGGCCCAGTCTTTTGGCTGATGGTGCTGATTAGGCTTGAAGTAACGAGCGAACTTATATCGACCATCAGCGATACCCCGAAAGCACGCATACTTGGACAAAGACTGCCCTTCAGCCATTTGAAGCTTTTCTTCATCTGTGAATTCGCCTCGAACTTGCCCTCTAAACAAGGTCTCAACAAAGTCGACGTCCCAAGCCAGCGAAGCCGTGTAATTCATCAGCATGCCTCGCTGATCGCGTTCTGTTGGACTACCTTGGAGGGCAGACGCTAGCGAAACGCCCTTCAAATCGGGCCAACGATCACTGGTATCACCCGTTTTCGCGCCACAGATTGCCAACAATGTGGGAATCAAATCGACAGAAGTACCCAGCAAATCGGTTTCGGTAGCGTCCTTGATATCGGGATGCGAGATGAAGCAAGACACCCCTACATTTTCTTTGTATGCCGAGGCGCCCTTTTGACGCATACCATGAGCCCCCGCCATCTCGCCGTGATCCGAAGTAAATAAGACGATGGTGCGGTCGGCTTCACCCGATGCCTCTAGCGCGTCAAGAACCTGACCAACATGCTGATCAACATCTCGAATGCAGTTGTAGTAATAGTTTCTGTAGATCCTCCATGCCTCTTCATCTTCAAGAGGAAGCTTTCCATACATGATGTCTGCCAAACGTTGATCTTCCCGGTGAGCACTCGGCTTTTCATCTAACGAAGCTGCAAAATTCGAAGGTAATGGTAAGTCCAACCAATCCCGATAAGGTTCAGCGAAGGGAGCGGGCAGCATGGGCGCTACGCGGACAGGGTCCAGGCGCTCTCCCGCCATGGTTCCTGTCGCATCAAAGAACATGACGTCATGGGGATTGATAAAATTGACGCTGAGAAGCCAAGGCGGATCATCTTCACTTAGACCAGGTTTTCGACCGCTTCGACCCAACAACCAGTTCGCAGCATCAGCTGCAATCGCCCCGTCATGCATGAATCCGTCCCACGCCAAACCATGGTGATCACCGTCATAGGTGTACTCATTGAACCCCCATGGCGCCAAGGCATCCGAGGTCACAGGAAATCGTTGTTGGTCGAAATCAATTCCTTCATTGAGATGAGAGAGATGCCATTTACCCTTATAAACCGTGTAGTACCCGAGCTCGCTAAACATCGAGCCCATCGTCGGCATCGTTCTCGGTAGCTCAGGGTGAGGCGGCACGTTAGGGTTAACGAACATGCGGGTGTGCTGGGTGTGTTGCCCAGAATAAATGACCGATCTCGAGGGCCCGCAGGGTGTCGAGTTGACTTGGAATTTACGGAATGCCACCGAGCGTGCACGTAAGCGCTCGTGGCCCGGGAGCTCGAGCTGACTTGGAAAATCCACCCAAGAATGCTCCTGATCAGTCGTGATCATGAGGATATTAAATGGCTTAGTCACACCACCCTCTCAATACGCCGTCCTGGCCCCTTTTTGCTTTCACTGCGTCTGACTCATTCATGTTCTCATCATGCTTTTTTCGCCATTGATCTCGCCTTCAATAAACGAAACAGATTTTTCACGACCTTGAAGTTCCAACGGGCAATTAAGAACGCGGGCGTCGGTTCTGGCCCCCAATAATCCTTCATGTCAGCCAATTGACAATCCTGAGCCTGGTGTTTGTTATTGAGCAGATCAGTATCGGTCCAATGCTCGTGAATCAATCCAAAAGGACTCTTCCAATAATCAAAAATCTGCCCACCCAATAAATGTCGCCCAATGCCCCAAACATGCTTGTAGGCTCCACCTTTGAGGTGATCATGCCCTGACATCAAGTCATCCAAGTTACTGACTTCGAAAGCGACATGCTGAACTCTCGTACGTTCATCAAGCGCCCACTGAAAACCAATGACATGATGATCAACATACGTTTCTGAGCGATCGAGCCGAGCGAAAATCATTTGAGGCGATTGATCGGGCAATCGAACAGCATCGGAAATCATCAATCCAAAATACTTGTGGTACCAGTCGAAAAGCCCTGCGGGGTCAGCGCTTTCCAGGACGAGGTGGCCCAAACGCTTCACTCGAGAGGCCCCTTGCTCAATTCTCGGGAGCTCACCCTCACGCGCTCTCTGACCATCCATATTGAAGGCATGAGGTAACGCTGGATTCAGTGCTTCCCCGGAATCTTGACCCCAGACAACCTCAACCGTCATGCCTGCCGGGTCGACTAATCGAACCAAGTAACCTCCAGCGGGATCACCGGACGCCTCAACAGGAGACGCGCCCTCCAACCTCGATAATGTCTCGAGATCTTCATAAGACGCGGCTTCAAAAGCGATGGCTTCTACACCCCCCCTGCCTTCACCTAACACATAGCAAGGGGGTTCTGGGTCAGTTCCTCGATAGTAGACCCGCTCCGCCGAACGGTACTGAACTTGAAGACCAAACCTTTCTAAGAAGCGCTCCGCTTGCCCGAAATCTGGTGCTCCCACACGCACGAACGCGAGTCTTTGTACTTTCGCAACCGGTTCTTTCATCGCCTCGGCTTCCTCATCCTTTGCTCGCTCGGAACGTTTCCGGAGTCATCAATCAACCTCTAAATGCAGGTCAAAGACCGCTGCAACTGTCTTCTGTGCTTTTTTTGCGGGAACACCAAGCACCCTAAGCACAGCATCACAAGTACGCTCAATGGTTAAATCGCTCATAGCGGGATCGACCCGCCGACCCACGTTGATGAGCGCGAGTATTTGATTAATTAGCAAGAGATCCACGGTTACTGAGAAATGCCCCTGTTGCGTACCCAATTCGAGGTCCTTCTTCAGATACGCAACAGCCGAGGACTGCAGCTCGGGGACCATGAAGACACCCTCTAACAGCACGTTAAGCCATTCCGCCTGTTGCCTAACCGTCCTAAGCAACCTCGCCGTCGCCAATGCAACACGCGTTGGCCCATGCGCGATGTTCTCCATGTCGTCATTAATTCGCTTCGTCAATTCGATGGCGAGCTCTGTGGCAACGTCACGCAGAAGCTCATCCTTAGTTTGGTAGTAGTTGTAAAAGGTGCCGTTGGCGAGTTGGGCTCGGTTGGTAATGTCCCTGATCTTGGCGTCAGAAAAACCCTTCTCTGCGAAAACGCTCACCGCGCTATCCAACAAGACACCTCGAGTACGTTCGCGCTTCCTAGCGCCCATCGCTCTGTCTCTAAAAAGCTGAGCCTTCGCTGAGTTCATAAAAACTTGACCTTCTTCCGAATTCGGAAAGTTAGCGAATTATTTGACAGGCTGCAAGAAAATTGAGAATACTCTCATTTTTTGAAACTAAACGAGTCCAGAGAAGTCTAATTGTGAATAACGAGAGAATGCCACGCGTACTTATTGTCGGTGCCGGTCCTGTCGGCCAGATGGCAGCACTGCTGTTGTCTCAACATGGCATACCTAACATCCTCGTTGATAAGCGGACAACGCGACTCACCGCTCCAAAAGCACACGCTGTAAATGCCCGCACGCTCGAAATTTGTGACAGCATCGGGATCAGCGCATCGCAGTTGCGAGAACTTGGTGCAGCCGCAAACGAAGGCGGCATGGTCCGGTTTGTCGGGACGCTTACGGGCCCAGAGTTTGGCTCGCTGCCCTATGAAAGGCAGGATATGGGCGCGCTCGAATCCACGCCCTTCCCTCTCAGCAACATACCTCAACCTCTATTCGAACAAGTGTTGGCTCGCCATGTGACAGAGGATCCCAACATTGACTACCGGCTGGGCACGACCTGCACCTCGCTGGTCAATCAAGGAGAGCAGGTTGCAGCGAAGCTTTTAGATTCGAGAGACGAATTAAGAAGCTATTCACAGCTTTTCGATTACGCGATTGCGGCCGACGGGGCAGGCTCTTCGATCAGGGATTCGCTCGATATCGAAATGGAGGGTCCAGAAGCGCTGGCTCACTATCTGATGATTCATTTCTCCGCCGACCTCCGAGCTTTGACTGAAAACAGAAGAGGCGTTCTCTACTTTTTATTTGAACCCGGCGTCAATGGCACGCTCATCGCCTACGATCACTCGAAAACATGGGTGCTGATGCATCCTTGGCAGCCCGGGTCGGAAAAGCTCGAGGACTATACGGAAGCGCGCTGTGCTGCTCTGATCGATAAAGCCGTAGGACAAAGCCTCAATGGCGTCACTGTGGAAAACATCAGTCCTTGGACGATGACCGCCCAGGTAGCAAAAGCGTACCGCAAGGGGCGTATATTTCTCGCTGGCGACAGCGCGCACAGAATACCTCCAGCTGGCGGGCTGGGACTTAATTCAGGAATTGGCGACGTCCAGAACCTAAGTTGGAAGTTAGCAGCGGTGCTAAACGGACTAGCAGGCGAACGCCTACTCGATACTTATGAAGTAGAACGCCAGCCCATTGCTCGCATCAACAACGAGCAGAGTTTGAACAATGCCATCAAGCTATTTGATCTGATTGTTGCGCTCCATGGGGACGACCCTGAGAAGACCGGCGAACGTTACGCGGCGATCTCGAAAAGTCCTGATGACTACCCCGAATTGGCAGAGGCTGTGAAAGCTCAAAAGCCCCACTTCGACAGCTTTGATCTACAAATAGGGTATCGCTACAACAGTCTGGCAATTGTCGATCCAGCGCCTATACCGGATGTGGGCGACGTGTCGGATTATCAGCCCTCGTGGGACGCGGGCGCTCATTTTCCACATCGCTGGGTAACCCAGGATGGAGAAACCCGATCACTCCACTCTCTTATTTCACCTCGAACCTTCACGCTTTTACGCGGGCCAAGATCTTCGGAACTAAGCGGTCACTCTAGAGTTCAACAACTCCTCTTTGGTGTTGACTTTGAGGATGAGGATGACTGGGAGATGCTAACAGGACTACCCACGAGCGGCGCCCTCCTGATTAGACCCGATGGGCATATCGCCACCCGATTCAAAACCGTGAACGAGGATGATTTTTTGTCTGCGATCAGACAGATTTTGGCAAGAGGTGATTAAGCATGGATTTAGGAATCGAGGGAAGAAAAGCGATTGTCTGCGCCTCATCACGGGGTCTGGGTAAAGCCTGCGCACTGTCGCTCGCACGGGAGGGCGCACATGTTGTGATCAACGGCCTAAACGTTGAGCGCTTAGAGGCCACCAAAGCTGAAATCGAATCAATAACGAAAGGATCTGTGACCGCCGTCGCTGCCGATATCAACACCGAGGATGGCAGAACAAAGCTTCTGCAGGCTTGTCCTGAAATTGACATCCTCGTGAACAACAACGAAGGCCCTCCTCCCGGTCAGTTCCAAAAATGGCAACGCCAGGATTTTGAATCTGCGATCGATGCCAATTTCATGGCGCCTGCGTTGTTAATTCAAGCGGTTATCGAGGGCATGAAAGAACGCAGGTTTGGGCGCATCGTGAATATCACTTCAGCCATGGTGAAATCGCCTCGAAGCGCGATGGGACTCTCAACCTCTGCTAGAACCGCGCTTACCGCGCTATGCAAGGGGATCTCAGTTGATCTCGCGCCTTTCAATATCACAATCAACAACATGCTTCCCGAGCGGTTCGATACAGACCGACAGCAATTTATGGCTGAAATGGTCATGAAGTTAAAAGGCATCTCTCGCGAAGAAGCCATCGCGGAGATACATGAATCAATCGCAGCCAAACGGATGGGATCACCCACAGAATTTGGAGATGCCTGCGCATTTCTTTGCAGCGCTCAAGCAGGCTACATCTCAGGACAAAATCTCCAATTGGATGGCGGTTCCTATCCGGGCTTAATTTAGGACGCTTTCTATGAGACTCGCCTTTTCCTCGATTCTCCTTATCGCCCTGGCGTTTGTTTTGTTTAGTTATTACGTTTCGCAACCTCTTGAGGAAGGCCGGCGTGGCGACTTTAAGCCCATCATCGCTGATCGAGACATCGCGCTAACGTTTGCGCGGTCACCACTGGGTTTAATTTTGGTGACAGAGCACCTGGGTGATGCCATCAGAGGAATTAATCTCTCCGCCTGGTACGGTGAAGAGCAAACTAAAGACCTCATTAATTTTCTCGCCCTAACCGACCGCGATGTTTTGATCGCTTTAGACGCCGCCGAAGAGCAGATTGATCTTAATTCTCTGATCATGCCAATCAGTTACTCACCGCCCTCGATCGCAGCAGGAACCAATTTCAAGGAACACGCGGATGAAGTTTATTCGGAGGATCCGCCGTTTCTCTTCCCAAAAATCACGCCTGCCAGCAACTGGAACGCGAACGTGCCCTTCCTGCGCAGACTCGATTACGAAGCTGAACTGTGCCTTTTCCCGTTGTCGGACATCACGACAGAACACCAAACAGCTGAATTCGGATTGGTTCTTTGTAACGATTTCACAGACCGTTTAACGCTCATCCGGGAGATCGACCTTGGGGCCCCGTTAGGGTTAACGGGCTTTGCATCAGGCAAAGGGTGTGCGGGCTGTCTGCCCACTGGCTACCTTACAGTGATTCCACACTCTGAAACTTTTTATCTATCTGTAGAGCTGGCTTTGTTCGTCAACGACGAACTGAGACAGTCATTCAGGATGCAGGACATCATCATGCCCATAGAAGACATCGTAGATCAGGCACTCCAATCACATAGGACGCAATACACTAAAGGTGAAGACCAAATTCCACTTATGCCCGGCAAAACCATTCCACAAGGGACGTTGATCCTTACGGGCACAGCGGCGGGCGTTTTATTTAAGCCGCTGAACATCTGGAATCAGGGTTTTTATTTGCAACCAGGGGACCATGTCCGCACGGAAGCGACCTTCCTGGGTCACCTCGAAAATGAAATTGTGGACTAACCAATGAGAGCTGTGCTGCTTCTTTTTTCATTTTTCGCATCATTCGCACAAGCCGAGCTTCCTCACATTGTGCTGCTCGTGGCGGATGACCTGGGCTGGAAGGATGTTGGTTACAACGGCAGCGAAATCCGAACGCCCTCAATCGACACTCTCGCTGAAGGTGGTGTGACCTTGACTGATTTCTACGTGCACGCCACGTGCAGTCCCACCCGTGCCTCACTGATGACCGGACAATCCCCTATGCGCCACGGTATTTACCATGCGATTGGTAAAAACACGGAGGGAAGTCTGCCACTACAGCTCAAACTTTTGCCGGAATATCTAAAGGATGCAGGGTATCAATCGCTGATGGTTGGCAAATGGCACCTCGGTCACGCCACCTCAGAAATGCTACCGATGGCCAGAGGATTTGAAGAGGTCTATGGACATTACACCGGCGGTGTTGGCTACTGGGACCACGTCCATGGTGGAGGCCTCGACTGGCATCACGACGGGAGAGCCCTGCGAGTCGAGGGTTATGCGACGCATTTGCAGGCGGATGCCGCCGTCCGAATGATTAAAAAAAGAGACAAGCAAAGACCGCTCTTCCTCTATACGGCCTTCAGCGCACCACATCTACCCAATGAAGCTCCCGAGAAGAGTATCGCCGCATACGCTGGAATAGAAGATGCGAACCGACGTATTCACGCAGCGATGGTTGATGAACTCGACCAGGCCATTGGTCGAATCCTGACAACCCTCGAAGAAGAGAAAATGCTAGAGAACACACTGATCTGGTTCTTTAGTGATAACGGTGGTCTGAATCCTGCTGCTACGAGCGATGGCATGCGGAGTCTTGTCTCTAACCTTGTTTCTGTTTTTGGGCGACCGCTGCCAACCGGCTTCCTTGAATTCCTGCGTCATAATACTGAGGACGGTGGCTCAGATAATGGGCCCTACCGGCGCGGTAAAGGCGCGGTATATCAGGGAGGGATTCTGGTGCCATCGATTCTGTATTGGCCAGCCGTCCTCGAGCCTGACACTATCGCTGACCGTGTCACCATCCAGGATGTGTTACCGACAATCGCTCAACTGACCGATATCAACCTGATACCCGAGCAGGCGCTTGATGGTAAACCGCGCTGGGGAGTCATAACGGGTGCCGACAGCGAAGCAGGCGCAGACTTTGTGGCTTTGAGCATGGATAGTAAGGCAATCCTACGCGGACCTTGGAAACTTATTGTCAACGGCGAGGAAGGCGAACTGTATAACCTTGCTGAGGATCCTTACGAACAAACTGATCGCTACACAGAACACCCAGAAATCGTCGAACAACTACGTTCTGCGATCGATCAGATTCCGCAGGTCGAATCGATTAACCAACCAATTTTTAAGATCATGATGGATATGGACAAGTTTGGAGGAGAGGAGGATCGCCCCCCTTGGGCAGAGGTCGTTCAGTAGAAATAACCATCCTACAACGGGAAATTATTTGACTAAGACATCAGAGAGCATGCCTTTTCTAGCAACGGGTTGTGGAGTTGTTGTCCACCCTATCCATGTGGGTGCCACACCGACGCGTTCATTTGCCAAGTTATGACTACCTTTTGTGCGCAACTCCATGGCTGCGTGAGCCCCATAAGCAGGGATCGCGACTCAAAAACCCGGCGCAGCTCGACCCCCTAGCCAAATAAGCACCAATACCAACCTAAGAAATCAAATTGACGACAAAGCCAATTTCCTCGAGTTAGTTAGTTGGCGAGCAACCGAGAGGCTAACCCTTATTCACCCAAACAGTAATTAGCCCAATCTTGCATAACGTCTCGCCTCTGCTCAAACAGATCAGACCTCTGATATGCATCAATTAAGTGAGACCCAGATGAGTGCCCTAAGGCTTTTTCCAACACGTGTTCCGGATATTGAGTTGTCTCGGCAGCCCACTGCCTAAACGAACTTCTGAGGCCATGGACTGTGTAGTTACCCGCATATCGTTTCAATTGCTTGGAAATGGCCGTGTCAGACAAGGGTTTGCCACCGAAAACGTATTCTCCGTCACTGAAGACCGATCTGATCTTCAAAATCTGGATTGCGGGCTCGGAGAGAGGGACTGCCAAGCTTCTGCGCTCCTTCTTCCGATCGCTAGGTATGATCCAACGGTTACCCGTGAGATCAATCTCTTCCCACCTAGCACCTCTGGCTTCTCCAGACCTCACCGCTGTAAGGATGAGAAACAACAAAATCTGAGAAGAAAGTGCGTCGGAAGCTCGCAAGCGTTGGCATAGCTCCGGGATCTGCGAGACTGGAACAGCTGAAAAGTGACTTACAGGGCTTATTTTTGCTGGAGAGGGAAATACCCTCTCCAAGTTATTCTTCCACCGCGCAGGATTGTCGGCAGATCGATACCCGTGGACGATTGTCCAGTCTAAGATCGCCTCTAGTCTTTGCCTGATCCGCGTTGCAGTTTCTGTTTTTTTGACTCCAGATAGGCCGAAGGACTGCCTCTACTGCCGATAAGTCGACCTCTGCCGGCAGATAGTCGCCAATTTTAGGGAAAACATACGTCTCAAGCGTGTTAGTCCATTGCTGAGCATGCTTATTGTTGGTCCACTCTAGACGCTTCGCTTCGATATATGCGAGGGCGCTGTCCGTTAAGGTTGGGACATCCGAATCTTGCCTCTGGGACTTAAGAGATCTGACGGGCAAGCCATCAAGCAACTGCGTCCTGAGTTCCGCAGCGACCTTCCTAGCCTCAGAAAGGCTCCGACTGGGGTATGAGCCAAGCCCTAGCTCTTTAACACGGCCCTTTAGCTTGTATCGGAAGACCCAAGAAGCTCGCTGGCCCTTCTTCCTAAGGTAAAGATTACCGCCGTCCGAGTGGTTTCCGTCCGCTAATCCAGCTATCCCTCTGACCGTTAGGCGGTTTATTGCAACCACTGATCACCTCAATTCATTCTTACCCTTTTTCTTACCCGTAGGTAAGAATTAGATTGAATTAAGATGTACAGTATAGGGCGCTTATCGAATATATATTATTGTTTTATATGTAATTTATGTATTGTAAACGACGGTATTGAACAAAGGTTACGCGGACTGTCCCTCCGCCAATTTGCCATCCAACACTAACGTCCAAACGAACCAGTTGTTGCTTTGTCCTACGGACTGTACCGACCTACCCTGTTGCACACACCAGACGTAACCGCAAAGCCGAAAGGTAACGCTGCTACGTTCTTGGAGTTAACTTTCCCCAGACATAGTGCCACAGCGTAAATGCGATGCTGCCACCTTGAGTCACTTGCTTTGCGAACTCAACTGACGGAAGACAGCCCAAGCCAATGTGCGGCCAGGCTTGATTGTTGTACTTCTTCGCTCTGAGAGCCCCCGATTTATTAATTATCGTGAAATCTCTTCTAGCTTGTTAAGCCAATCTCAGGGGAAAGGCCACTGGCAGCCATGCGATTAACATGAGTATATGAGTATTTATTTGTGGAACTAAGGAGGATAAAGTCACATCCAGAACATAAAAATAACGATTTGATTACTAGCATCTAGCTGTTGTTGATTCTAACCAGGTTAGCGCGGGATTTGATTTTTTCCACGACCTCAACCGTTGCGTATGAATCTGCGGACAACAAACTAGGACTCTGGAGTCAAGTTCGAAGAACGACCATTTATTATTCGCCAAAGGGGGAGAGATTGGCATGTGGGGATTTATTAGTTTCGTGTTTTGGTTAGCCGTTTTTTTACTAGGCGGTTTACTTTTCGTAGCAGTCTTGCTGGATTCAACCGAAGAAGGTATTGAAACGGATAAAAAAAAGAAAAAGTTATTATGGGATTCAACTTCCATTGAACATATTAATAGCTGGGAGACTTATGGATACTTATTAGCTTGTTATCTAGTCACTCTTTTGGGCGCTTGGGGAATAGATTTTTTATATCCTTTCTTATGGCTTTGCCTATTTGCGCTGATAGGTTTTGCTTTCACGCTATTGTCCGCCGCAGGCCTCGATAGCGAAGATCTCCCGGGGTCAATCAAGAAGCAAATAGAACATTTCAATATTGAGAAAATGAAAGCTTATCTACCAACCTATTCATTGGTTGCGTCATTTTCTTTCATTCTGCTTTTTAATTTGGGCGGGATGCTCGCGTACGACAAAAACCAATCTTCAGGAACTAAGTCAGGAGCTTCCTCAAGCTCAACTCAGTCTTCAACGGTTAGCTGGACTCTCAGTAGTGATGGTTGCCCACGAAGAAACGGTGATCTATTTGGAAACTCGCCTGGCCAAGTGGCTGGGCGCATTTTTGATATAAGCGCCGCTAGAGGTCAGTCTGTTACATCGGCATACAACACCTGTATTCAATGCATAAGAAGCCAATTTTTCGAGGCGCAACGAAAATATGGGACCACAGGATCAGTTTCATCACCGCAGGTCCAATATTGCGAAAGATTATTGGATACATTTATTTCTAACAGAACTGTGTGGCAGCAAATGCAACAAGAGAAAAAATATAGATAACACTAACTTAAGTTATTCATATTTGGTCAGTCGTGTTTACGGCTGACCGCTCTACCCAGATAATTCGAAACTTAGACGAAAGATTAGGACTTTAAGACGGACCTGATTCTTTGCTCAGCTTTCGCTAATGAGTCATCTACTAGCACTTACGCTTTCGATCTTAAATAGTTTGCGCAGGTTGTCGAAGGAGCCTCTGGAACTGGCCAGCACAACAGATCATACAAGCACACAAAACCACCATGAGTTGTACCGCTGAAACCATCAAGCTGTAGAGGTCTTCGCCGCCATCAATCAACCTCAAAACCATTTCGGACGTATCCAGCGCGCACCTACAGCTACTGCTGTGTAGCTAGAGCCTCTGCGGAAACCCGAAACAAACTCACTCTCACTCACTAGGGAAATTTATGTGGCGCTTATCGTGGCACGTAGACTGGAATGAAAAAGCGTATTTATATAAGCGTTTGATATTTAATATTATTTTCTAGTTTCATTGGGGACTGCATCTACACCAATTTTTTTAATTTAATAAATGACGATTCATTGTTGATTTGATCCCAGAAAACTCTTAAAAGCTCAATCCTGGATGGGCGGCACGCTTGATTCTGCCTAATACACCCAACATTTCCGCCCGCATCACTGGCTGTACTCCACAGGCTACGAGACTAAGAATGACCTCGGTTCAAATTATATTCGGTCAGTGTCTTATCGCGGTCTAACCCAGACCGCTTCAGAAACCGAAAGAGGTTGTGTTTTTTCGCTTCTTTTTCGCTGCCGCTTCTTGCTTCTTTAACTCCTCGAGTTCCTTTTCTTTTTTTAAGGCCTCTTGTTCCAAAGCTCTCAGCCGCTCCAATGCTTGCGCAAGATCGGGGTTAAGACCTTCCTCTGAGGGAGCAGTCGAAGCACCTCCCGCCATTTCAGGTAGGGTTCCCACCTCAGATCCAAGGCCCTCTTGTGTTGACGCCTTTTGCTCTTGGCTGCGCTGCCCTTTGAATTCTGGTTTGCGCTGTTCTCCAGCTTCTTTAGCTTCCTGAGCTGCTGGTTCGGGCTTGAGTCTTTCTGCGACTGCTCTAGTCTGTTGTGCGGCCAGTTCACGCTTGCGTCTTTGTTCGACTTCTCTCGCCCGCTGTGCGGCCAGTTCGCGTTTGCGTCTTTCTTCAACTTCTCTAGCCCGCTGTGCGGCCAGTTCGCGTTTGCGTCTTTCTTCAACTTCTCTAGCCCGCTGTGCGGCCAGTTCGCGTTTGCGTCTTTCTTCAACTTCTCTAGCCCGCTGTGCGGCCAGTTCGCGTTTGCGTCTTTCTTCGACTTCCCTGGCCTGCTGGGCGGCCAGTTCGCGTTTGCGTCTTTCTTCAACTTCTCTAGCCTGCTGTGCGGCCAGTTCGCGTTTACGCTGCTCTTCGGCTTCCTTAGCCTTCTGGGCAATTAACTTGCGCTGTCTTTCTTCATCGCCCGCCAACCAATTGGCGTAGTACGAATCATCGCTAACCCTAAATGTCGGCAAGTTCAGTTCTTTGTCCGTTTGGTCCGCATTGCTCCATACAGTTTCTGCTTCCAACCGGTTTCTCAGTCGCTGGGTAACATCCCGAACATCGATTCTCTGCTGGTTCTCGCCAGTCTCAGCTAAGACGAGGAAGAAAGTGAGGGCAAAGTCTGATGCATAGGGGTGGTCTATGCCTGTATCCACAGACTGTAAATTTGTCGTTGCTTCAGCACCGATAAAAATAACGTTTGACGGCACCTTTTCCGGCCAAACTATGTTTAGGGAACGCTGCTCCTTTGGGGGCATTTCCGCTATCAGGAGGAACTCCGATGAGTGCTTTGCCAACTCCTCCCACACAACACCTAGAGAGACACGCTTGTCGTCAAAATCGAAGTGCAACATCCCATCTACGTAGGACGACGGTAGCCCCAAATACAGCAAATGAGGCTCTCGTTCGGTATTCCCTCTGTACTCTAAGTCCTCGAGCAAATATCGAAAATCAGAAAAGCGAGGAGCGTAGTCACTGGAAAGCCTATTCGACCCGATTTGAAGCTGTTCTTTGAACTGGGCCAAGACGTGGCGGGAGCTTTTTCCCGTTAATGAGTTTGAATCATCTGAGAGGACTATTGCATAGTCAGCCTGGGCCTTAGAGATAGACCCAAATGCGACTAAAACTAGGGACAGGTAAAAAAATAACGGCATGGCCTTGGTGGTCACGTTACTGATTTACCTGCCCTTGGTTTGCGAGTTTTATCTGGCGTAGCGCAGGGTGAGGCCAACCATGCTTTGCTCTTCAGATATCTTTACCGGTGCGGTCTCGCCGTCATACGCTCCGGAGGAGTAATCGAAATCTTTGACTTCGTAGAACAGGTTTAGTGAATAAGATTCGCTGACAGCCCAATAGGCGCCCACACCGTAAACAAGCGCATCACCGTCAAAGTCGCCGCTTCTACTAAACGAATCACTTTGCGTATATTCCGTGGTTACTGGAACCACGCCGTTATTCTGCACCGGGACAGTGAAATCCAGTGCGGCATCAATGCTCTCTTTCATATCCGACCACTGATAGCCAACACGCGCAAAGACGCCCACTCTGTCGCTTAAGGGGCGACCGTATGCAGCTCCCAAGAACCAACCGTCATTCTCAATTTTCTTATCGGCAGACTGCGTTAGGTCCGCTGTAACGTTAGAGCCGTTACCAAGCAAATCCTGAATATCCGCGGTAAAGGTCCGGGTGGTATCCGTTTCGCTGGAATAGTAACCCGTGGTTAACGCGATGCCCCACGGTGTTCGATAGGTGTAAAACAATGACCACTCATCCCGCTCTGCGTCACCGGTTTCTACAGTGGACGCTTGTGGGCTAGAGTCACGTATATCGATAGCGCCGTTCGACTCGGCCAGGCCGCCGTACTTAAGGCCGACTTGGTGATTACCCCAAGAGTAATCAATGCCAAGGTCTCGGTAGAAAAAAGTATCGTCAATCGCGTCAACGAACTGGTTCTCTGTCCCCGGATTTTCGATGACTTCAAGTTCATAATCTGCGCTGCCTCCGGTCACGGACACCGCAAATCCTGCATACGCGGATTGTGAGTAAAGTCCCAGCGCGCCGATTAGCACAGCCGTTTTTTTCAAATTTCCCATTTTTCTCTCCAAAGTGGTGGGTTTTTGATTATTTAATCTGGCGGTTACGCACCTTCATCATTTTGCTCGCGCAACCTTTCTAACAGGCGTTGATGCCTCTCCATTGCGAAAAACGCTACCAGAATTAGGATGGCCAAAAGGATGCCCCAGAAGATTCCCGAACTTGCTAGCAATCCAGTGGCCCAAGCTAAACGGTCCTCCGCGATGCTCCGAGCGTCGTCGATGCTGTTCTGATAGGAATCCCACTCGTCGTAGGCATTCTTAAAGTACCCTTGCACTTGCTCAGTAATCGAAACCCCCACGATTTCGACATTTTCTCGGGTTAGCCTGTTGCTCTCTTCAAGTTCCGCGATTACTGGCACGTAATAGTCTTTGGATGCTTGCGCAAAGCCCACCATACGACTGATCACTTGATCCGCGTATTCTTCATCGGTCCTGTCCGCCAGGCGACTCAGAGCCCGTGCCAGCTCTTTACCTATCCGGTCCTTGGTTCCTTCACCATCAAAACCCCAATCTGATGGATAGGTTTCCCTCAGAATTTTCGCGACAGCCGCAACTGAACTCGACAACACTGTGCATGACTCGGGTAGCTCCATTTCGCTTCGTAAGGCCTGCAGGTGGCCAACGCTCACCTCTTTTTCAGTTACGTCATTCAGGTTTGCGATCTGGGTAAGGTCTTGTTTGATGCTCTCGATAACCGCTTCGTGCTGCGAAGACTTGTCTGTGCAGTTTGCGGAAATCTCTTGGTCTCGACGGTCCGCCATCCGGCCACGCTTCGCCAGGTCATCTTTATTCTCGGGGTTCTCGAACAATTCCCTGTAGCGAGATCGAATTTCTCTATCGGTGCTAAACGCATTGCCGTTCGTAATTTTTATCTGCTCATTCGCGTCTTCCATCTTCGAGCTGAATTGCCTTTTGGCTACTGTTAGGCGTTTGCGTCGATCAGCTAGTTCGACAGGCGAGACTTCAGGCGCTTTAAAAGTCGCGCCTACGGATGGTCGAGAAACATTCTCAGGAGAGGTCGTAGCGACAAGCAAGCCGAGCCCAAGCGAGCCAAAGATACCAACAACTAAAAGAATAACTGCTGATATCACGAGCACCCATCTGCCGAAGGTGATTACAAAACGTTCTATTCGATCAATCATATTTGCGGCCTCTCCCTGAAGATCCCCATAAAGTATACTTTTGATTAACGTTTGTCATCGTCGCGGTGTCGTGCTTCGTGGACTTCGTCTGCGCTTGGGTGGAAGGTTATTCGGCGCATCTACTGGCAGATGCCACCGTGTGCAGGAATCAGGAAAGAAACAAGCATCGACCACTCGCTCTTTCTACAGCCCTCGGTGCTCCACGCCTAACCAACGAAGCCAAGAACGAGAGCATCGCTATGCGCACCAATAGTTGAAGGACTCGACAGAGTATTTGGCCCTACCCTGAGACTGGGCGAAAAAAAGGCTAAAGAACACGCTGATCTGAGTTTAAGAGGACTATCCAAAACTTGTTGAACTACTGCACTCCGCGTTCGAACAAATCGCCCGGGCAGAAATCGGCATTTAGCCCGTAATTCAGATCATGTTAGACACGGACGCATTTGGCGGAGAGAAAGATCCCTCCCCTCGGACATGCGTCATTCAGCAGGAATGGCCACCCCATAGCCACGATCAATCTGTAGGGGGTGTGCGGTCAAACCTTGTTAGCCCGATCGCGCTCTAGCTATACCAACCGAAAATCAAATCCGCATAGGCGCAGAGTCTCGCCTGCTCGGCTGGGATCTGACGCCCGCAGATCCGCAGCGATAAAGCCGTCTCCACGCTCATCCCCTGCTGCAACAAACCGAATCACGGCGTCTTCCAGTTGCATAATGCCGTTGTTTACCGGCAGACCCACAGCCTTACTCCATCGATCAGCCATGGCCTCGGGGTCTTGAGCTTGGATATCGATCGCGACAATTGCTTTGGCCACTGCGTCGAGAGAGTGGTACTGCCAATCCGGACCGGCCCAAAGCCAGCTTTCGGGCGGACTAGCCTGGTCCACTGAAAGAATCGCGCCGCCTACGTCCTTCGGATGCAAATGAATGCCGCGAATAGCAGCGCCCCCCGCTTCAATTTTGCCGTCATGCACAAGCCTTATGCCCTGTCCTTCTATGCGGGCCTTTTGCGCATCCAGCTCATCGGTTTGCAGCAGCACCATGTAACCGCCATCACCGCCTCGCCGCTCCAAAAAACGCCCAGCAGTGGTGCCGGGCTGTTTTGGGGCAACCACTTCAAGCAGTTGATCGCCAATGGCGTACAACCCATGCCGCAGACCGAACTGCGCCAATCCAGGATCTCGGTAACACACTTCCAGGCCCAGTTGATGGCAAATCTCAACCTCGGCCTGGCGCAAGTCTTCAGCTACTAGAGCTATTTGTCGCAGTCGCATCATTGGCGACACTCCTTTATGAAATCGTGATGGGTTTGTCCCAGTCTAGCCAATGGGCCAAAGCTTGACGAGGCACTGGTGAGTCCGGAGCGAAGCTTGGGAGCAAGGCGCCTCAATTTGGTGCAAAAGGGTCTGCTGTGGGGTTCATCCGGGCGAAATTTGGGCGTTAGCGGCATCATCCATCTGCCTCAGAACACTGAATGAGGCCTCGGGTCGGCCAACAATCCCCGGCAAACCGGCCTCCGGAGCCAAAACAACATCCACAGCAAGTTTTTGGCACGCTTCTCGCAAAGTTATTTTTGTGGCGCCGGGTGTTAGAACCTCTCTCCTCCCCTCTCCCTTCGACCGCCCGGTGCCACGCCCATCTTTGCAGCCGTTTCATTGATCTATGGGTCACGCCTCGTTCGCGACGAGGGGATGGATCGAACCTAGTGGGTGGTCTCTCGAGCGAGAAAGGCCACGAGTTCTTCAGGCGGCTGCCCCGCCAAGACTTGTTCCAGAATTTCGACAAACTGCTGGTGATGGAGCGGTTGTTCCAAGGACGCCTGATAGTTCAGAACCATCCTCACGCCGTGATCCATAGACTCCAACCCGCCGCCGTCTTCCAAGGCGGCGTAAGCGTGCAACATCAGACTGGCAGTCAGCTCGCCTTGAAACATGTACAAAGGTAAGGTGTTTAGCCAGCCGCAGACGGTGCTGAGGCGATGAAAATCCAAATTGTTCAAGCAGACGCTCCACGGTGGGTTCGCAGACCTTACCCCGGCTTATGGATTTAGCAACCAGGAGGGACCCTATGAGCGACCAAGAGCAAATCCTCGACTTAATGAACCGATACTGCTTTGCCATCGATAGCGGTGACCTGAAAACCTTTGGGGAACTGTTTAAGCAGGCCAAATGGATCGCTGAGGGGCACACGCCAGGAAAAGAATCCGCCAATAACCTGATTTTGTACGCGAATGGCACCCCCAGAACCAAACATGTCATGTCCAACATTCAGATCAAGGTGGCGGGCGATGACGCCACGGCTCACTCCTACGTCACGGTGTACCAAGCCACCGACGACTTTCCGCTGCAGGTGATCTTCGCTGGGGACTACTTTGACTCTTTTCGCAAGGAAAACGGTGAATGGCGATTCGCTGTTAGGGAAATTCGTCATTCCTTGATTGGCGACATGTCCAAGCACCTGCGGCAACCAAGCCTGACCATACCCGGTGCGTAGACCTAAAAGTACACCTGCCAACCACAAGCAACGAACCCTTGGGAAACCCGTGAGCAGAACGGAGCCGTTATCGACTTGCATTTCACTTCCCGCGGTTGCCGTATAGGCTGAGGGCTTCGCAGCACTGCCACGGAGCACACCTTGCAACCTGAGACCTATTTAGCCCACATCGATTTTGCCGCGACCACCAAGCTGGACTTCACGCCACTGTTTAACGACCCAAAAGTCTTTCGTGCCTTGGTGCTGGATCTGTGTCGGCCCTTTCGTCAGCTGGATTTTGACAAAGTCGCCTGCCCTGAATCCTTAGGTTTTATCTTGGGATCAGCTGTAGCAATGGAGTTAAAGAAAGGTCTGGTCCCCATTCGTAAGGGCGGCAAACTGCCCAACATCAAGCGCAACATCGCACGTCAATCTTTTCAGGACTACACCGAACTGACCAATGCCTTTGAAATCAACAAGTCCCTGATCAATCCGGGAGACAGAATTTTGCTGGTGGATGACTGGGTTGAAACCGGCGGACAACTGAAGGGTTTAACCAAGCTGCTGGAAAAACGCGGCGCCGTGGTGGCGGGTATTAGCGTCCTAGGCCTAAACACCGCCGGCCCAAGCGGCAAGTTGCGACAGGCTTATGCGGTATCCAGCATTATCGATTACGAACTCACCGAAAAGCGGGACCTTAGTAAACGACTGGACCAACCCTAGCCGGACTCTTCACGGTCAATACACGCTAGATAGGGCACTCTATCTCTTCGTTATCTGGACACCTTTGCATGCGCTCTCTGCTTTTGTTTTTTGCGGCCCTGGCTTCTGCTGGCTGTGCCAGTCTCGTTAAAACGACGTTACCTTTTTACAACCTGCCGCAACCGGGTGGACCCTTTGCCGTCGGCACCAATATCGAAACCTGGACCGATGCCAGTCGAGCAGAGACTTTTACCGACGATCCAGATGATCAGCGCCGAATCGTTGTTCAGTATTGGTATCCCATTGCTGCAGATCAAACGGGCACAACTTCGCCCTATATCGATCAGCCGGACCTCAAAATGGGCGCTTTTGCGAAGAATCTAGGGCTGCCGAAATTTTTGCTGCAACACATCCAGGACGTAGAAACCAACAGCACGTTTCAAGCACCGGTTGACCCTACAGGGGACAAACTGCCGGTCATCGTGTTTTCCCATGGGCTGGGAGGCATGAAAACCCAAAACTCCATCCACATGGAAACCTTGGCCAGCCACGGCTACTTCGTCATCGCCGCCGACCATGCATTCGATGCGTTTATGACGGTCTTCGCGGACGGATCCATTGCGGACTATCGCTCTGGCAGCGATGGCATCGAAACCGAAGAGCAATTTTGGGCGGCCAGAGGGCCACAATTAGCCGCGCGCACCGCGGATGTGCGCTTTATGCTGGACGTTATCGCTGCACGTCAGGCTGCCGAGGATTCCACCTTACCCATCAGCGGACTGTGGCAGCGAGCTGATCTGTCGCGTATCGGCGTGTTCGGTCATTCATTCGGAGGCGCCACCAGCATCATGGCCGCCGAACAAGATCCGCGAATTCTTGCCGCCATCGCTCTGGATGGGTGGATGGTACCCATACCCAAGAGCACCATCGATGCTGGCACGTCCAAGCCCCTGCTCTACCTGGGACAGAAAGCATGGGATGACCCATTGAACTACAAAAAATTGGACAAGTTCTTAGGCAATAGTTCCGGCCCTGTTCGGTCAGACCTGATCCCAGGCACCAAGCATATGGACTTTGCAGACGCGCCTCATCTATCCGGGTTTGCTAAACGCATCGGTTTTGCTGGATCCGTTCCCAGTGCCGAACTTCGCGCCAAGCTCGATGCAGATATACTGAGTTTCTTTAGCCAGCACCTAAACGAATAAGCCACCAGGCTCAGATCTGGGAGACACCCTCATGAAGCAGTTCAACCTGATCGCCCTAGCCCTCTTACTCCTTGCCCTAGGATACTGGCTGACCCTGGAGCCCCCCAATCCCAATCCCCCGCCCTCCGGCGCAACCATGGTTCAACAAGCCCAACAGCTGCTCAAGATCGATACCAATCCGCTGCCAGACTTCAGGCAGTTCACCGATGTCAAAGCCAAAAAGCAGGCGTTTTTTGACTACCTACACCCCATCATCCGCGCGAACAATCAGCACCTCTTAGCTCAGCGACACCGTTTACTGGCGCTTAAACAACATGGGCTAGTGGCCTTGGACGCAGACGATCGGGCATTTCTACAGGCGATGATTGAGCGCTATGAAGTCGATCCAGAACAAAACCTGTCCCGCCAGTTAGATGTTTTATTGAATCGGGTGGATATCGTGCCGGTATCTCTGGCGTTGACCCAAGCCGCCATGGAATCGGCCTGGGGCACCTCTCGCTTTGCCCGGGAGGGTAATAACCTGTTTGGCCAGTGGTGCTATCGCAAGGGCTGCGGCATGGTCCCCGGCCAACGAGGCTCGAACCAGACTCACGAAGTTGCCCGGTTTGTTAGTACCGATCGGTCTGTCGCCTCGTACATGCGCAACATCAACAGCCATCGCGCCTATGCCGAGCTGCGGTCTCACCGAGCCGCATTGCGCCAGCAAGGACAGCCTATTACCGGCCATGACATGGCTGGGCACCTGCTGCGCTATTCCGAACGGGGCGAGGCCTATGTTCAGGAACTCAGATCCATGATTCGAGTCAACGGACTTACCCCTTTGGACCTAGCCGCCGCGGATTAGCCCAGAGTTAACCGATAATCTGCCCGCGATGGGCGTCGTGGTAGCCATTGGCATGGTCATATGCAATCGCGCCGCCAACGACCACCGTGCTGACACCGTGGGCATCGCGCACGTATCGAAAGCCCTCACCTGGCACATCTTGGACAAAGTGTTCGACCCCGCGGTCGATCTTGGCTTCGCTAAAGATGGTCACATCCGCCACAAAACCCTCTCGCAGCAAACCGCGATTGCCTAATCCCCACAAGTTGGCTGGGTCAGAGGTGATTTTCTTAACCGCGGCTTCCAGCCCAAGAATAGCCTTGTCCCGGACAAAGTGGCCTAACAAATAACCGGTATCCCCATAGGTGGCGAAGGACAGAATATGCGCCCCGCCGTCACTGGCACCGATCATGACGTTTGGGTGTTGAAGTAACTTACCCACCAGCTGATCGTCGTTGTGGCCCATATCTGCAGATAAGAAGTGCGCTTCCAAAGACTCCTCTAATGAAAGGTCGATCATCACGTTCAGCGCATCGCTTTGACGAATTTCTGCAATTTCTTTCAGGGTTTTGCCCACCAGCTCTTGATTGGCCTCGGACTGAACCTGGCGCAGGATCAAGCGCTCCCACAGGGACATCATGACCTGGCCTTCAGCGACCAAAGCGGCTCGCACCTCGGCATCCTGCAGCTGGGCAATGATTTGCTCTGGGCTGTTAAAACGCATCAGGGCATACCATTTGCGCAGGCGAATAAACAGCAAGCTGGGCACTGAGAAGTTAAAGGAAATATCGATGGGACGGGTTTGCACCTGAGGCCAGACCCGAGCACCACGCTCAGTTTGCTCAACGATGCGCGCCATGATTTGCTGCGCACTTTCCGCGTTATCGTGACTGACGAACAGCGGCGACAACGTCGTGTTGATGCCATGCTTCAAGCTGATATCTGCCAGCTGATCGATTCGCGCCAGAGTTAGGTCGTTGTCGAAAAACTCGTGGACCACCTGCAGGATTTTGTTGTGCTGTGACAGCACCGCGCACAGGGCATCCAGTTCCGCAACGTCTGCATAGCGACTGGGCACTGGCTGCAAACGCTCATCCATGTCGACAAAGCTGCTGGATAGACCAATAGCCCCCGCGCTCAGACACTGATCCAAAAGTTCGCACATGGCCTGAGTTTCTTGCTCATTCGCCGCGCGCTTCATGGACTCGTCACCCATGACCCACAAGCGCAACACGCTATGACCCACCAGCTGCGCTACGTTGATATCCAGATCTTTACCGATGCGGTTCACGTATTCTTCGAAGGTTTGCCAATTCCATTCCACGCCTTCCGCAAAGGCTTTGTGGGGCATCTCTTCAATCTGATTGAACATGCCCACCAGCTTCATTCTGTGTTCGGCTTTCAGTGGCGCCAGCGACAGGGAGCAGTTGCCGGGCACGATGGTGGTGACGCCATGTTCGATGGCTGGCTTGGCCGCGCCGTCCCACAACAGCTGGGCGTCAAAGTGGGTATGCGGATCGATAAATCCCGGAGCGACAACTTGGCCTGCAGCGTCAACCGTGGTTTGAGCCTCTTCATGCACTCGGCCAATCTTGACGATTACGCCGTCTTTAATGCCGACATCCGCGACGAAAGCCGGCAATCCGCTACCGTCTACGACTTTGCCGTTCTTAATGACTAAATCCAGCATCTTTCTCTCCTAATAACTCTTAGTCGTTTAACTCTTGTTCGTTCAATCCAATCCGTTATATGCCCCGGTTAGGGCATCGCGGACGTGCTCCCAACCTTGGCCAATCAATTCTTCTACGCTGTTAGCGCCGCAGCTCGCCATCAACCTTGCCCCAGCGTCATGATCCAGCGGCACGTGAGATCGCCCGCCGTTGTCAAACGTCAAAGACACCACGATCTCTGCGACGCCCTCATGGGTCGCAGCCAATCGCACATCGGTAATTTTTGCAGCCACTACTGAGCGCCGGTCAGCGGCGGCTCTAAAAACAGTATGTCACTGGGCAATATGGGATTTCCCATTTCACCGGTTGCGTCATCAATGATCCGCCGGGCAAAGACGTGCAGATTCCAGCTTTGCAGCGAGGTCACCGCTTGCTCAACCGGCAGTTCGGGTAATTCCCGCGCGGCCAAACTTTGCCACGTATCGTTGGCCTGAGGATGTATTGAGCGCCGTGTGGGGCTGAGGGTGGTTTGGGCTGATGGCATATTCAATCTCTCCCGAAATAACGCCGCCAACTATAGGTCATGACATGGCCGGGGCAAAGGCCTGGCCCTGCACATTGCTTTTTCACATGCACTTTCACATAGTCTGGCAAGGGCACTTTAAGGGAGAGAACAGTGACAGAGCAAAAATCCATCGATGCCGTGATCGTCGGCGCTGGTTTCGCCGGCATCTATATGTTGTACAAACTTCGTCAGCAAGGGCTAGAAGCCCGAGTCATCGAGGCCGGGTCCGGTGTGGGCGGCACCTGGTTTTGGAATCGCTATCCAGGCGCGCGCTGTGACATTCCAAGCATGCAGTACTCGTATCAGTTTTCTGAAGATTTGCAGCAAGAGTGGGAATGGAGCGAAAAGTACGCCACCCAAGGCGAGATTCTGACCTATGCCGAGCATGTGGTAGAGCGATTTGGACTGGCCGACGGCATGACCTTCAACACCCGGGTAGAGGCCAGCGAGTACCTTGACGACCAAGACCAGTGGCTGGTGAAACTCGATTCCGGCGAAGAGATTCGCGCTCGTTTTGTAATTATGGCGACGGGCTGCTTGTCCAAGCCCAACTTTCCCAACATCAAGGGACTGGATCAGGCAACCGTACCGGTCTATCACACCGGCAATTGGCCTCACGAAGGCGTCGATTTTACCGGTCTGCGGGTTGGTGTTATCGGCACGGGTTCGTCGGCAATCCAAAGCACCCCAATCATCGCAGACCAAGCCCAGTCGCTGACCATCTTCCAGCGCACACCAAACTACTCCATTCCCGCCTATAACGGGCCCCTAGATCCGGAATATGTGCGGGAACTGAAGGCCCGGTACCCTGAATATCGACAAGAAAACTGGCAGCGAGGCTTTGGTGCCGACTTTGACGATAACGATCAGTCGGCTTTCGATGTCTCGGATACGGCACGCCAACAAGCCTACGAAGAACGCTGGGCCAAGGGCGGTCTGGCCTTCTTGGCGGCCTACAATGACCTCGTGTTTGACATGAAGGCCAATGATACCGCCAGGGAATTTTTCAAAAGCAAAATCAGCGAGCGCGTAAACGATCCGGCCCTGACGGAGAAACTGGTACCCACCGCCCCGATTGGCTGCAAGCGGCTATGCGTGGATACCGATTACTACGAAATCTACAACCGCGACCACGTACAGCTGGTGGATTTGAACGAAACACCCATCACGGAAATATCCGGCAACCGAGTCGTTACCGGTGATCACCACTACGAGGTTGATGCCCTAGTGTTGGCGACGGGTTTTGACGCAATGACCGGAGCGGTGATGAACATCGATATTCGCGGTAAACAGGGCGTCATGCTGCAAGAAAAATGGGCCGCAGGTCCCAAGGCATATCTTGGACTGGCCACCGCGGGATTCCCGAACTTGTTCTTGGTCACCGGGCCCGGCAGCCCGTCAGTGCTGTCCAACATGCTGCCCTCCATTGAACAGCATGTGGAGTGGATCTCTGACTGCATTCAATACATGAACGAACACCAGCATCGGACCATAGACCCCCAGCCCAGCGCTGAAAACGAATGGGTGGAGCATGTCAACGAGGTGGCCGGGGCGTCTGTTTATCCCGGCTGTAATTCTTGGTATCTAGGCGCCAACGTTGAAGGCAAAACCCGGGTCTTTATGCCTTACTTGGGCGTGCCGCCCTACGTAGAAAAATGCAATCAGGTGGTTGCAGACGGCTATCAAGGGTTTGCCCTGAGTAGTGGCTAACAACTCAAAGACTCCAGCGAAGAAATAACGGCGCCGAGCCACTATACGGATTTTAAGGAAGCTTATGGACGACTTTTACCATGCTGGCCAGCGCCAATTGCAACAGGAATTTCAATCCACGGCGTTGGCTGACCGGCTGGAGAAAATCATCGTGCAGCCGACGCTGGATGAGGACGCCCAAGCCTTTATTCAGGCCCAAGACCATTTCTTCTTGACCACCGTGGATGCCAGCGGCTTCCCTACCGTTTCTTATAAGGGTGGGGACGCTGGCTTTGTGTGCGTCACCGACGCCAAAACCCTGCTATTCCCCTGCTTTGACGGCAACGGCATGTGGCTATCTATGGGCAACATCGCCGCTCACGACAAAATAGGCATGCTCTTCATCAACATGGTGGAACCCCATCGGGTTCGGGTTCAGGGCACCGCCAGACTGATTCGAGACCCCGAACAACTGCAACAATGGCAAGACGTCGGCTTGGCCGTTGAAGTCAGCATTACCCACTGCTGGATAAATTGTCCTCGCTATATCCATCCCATGCATAAGGGCCAGCAGTCCCCTCATGTACCCTCTGCCCACCGCCCGACTCAACCGGCAGACTGGAAATCTCTCGAGGTGGTAGCCGATGTCATTCCGCCAGAACCCCACACCCTGGCACAACAAAATCGCCAAAAAACCGGCCCCCAGTCTTAACCTGCCAAAGCCCTTTGCTGGCACATATCGCTAACCCCATCGAGTACGGAAAAACCAACCTCAACAAGTCGACACAAAGTTCTTGCGTTAGTCGACAAAATATTGAGAATGCGCCTCGCCCCAGAGTCAGCAGCACTGGCGCCAGCCGTTAAATAGGGCCAAGACCCTGCATCTAAATTCAAGCCTCTGCCCAATAATGCTTGCCCGACCACCCAGAAGGATCTTCCATGCATCAGACCCTTTCAGATTCACAACCTGCAGACAGGCCAATGATTGGATGGCGCGAACGAGTTTCTTTGCCTGAACTGGGCATCGATCGCATTACTGCCAAAACGGATACCGGCGCTTTTTCGTCGTCGATTCACGCCTTCGATATCGAGCCTAGCCAGCGGGATGGCGAAAACTGGGTGTCTTTCAGCGTGCTGCCGTCCCGGCGCGACCCCGACTATGTTCTGCGCTGTGAAGCCAAGGTGTCCGATCAACGCCGGGTCAAAAGTTCCGATGGCCATTCCAGCATGCGTTACTTCATTCGTACGGCCATGCGTATTGGGGAAAAAGTCCTAGATATCGAACTGTCGCTAGCAGATCGAGGATCCATGGGTTATCGAATGTTAATGGGGCGTACCGCCATTCGCGGAAACTTTGTCATCGACCCCGCCGCCTCTTACCTCACCAGCAAAAAATCAGCCCAGCAGCGAGCATCCAAATGAAAATAGCCGTCTTATCGCGCAGTCCCAATATTCATTCCACCAAGCGGCTCGTTGAAGCGGCCAAAGCACGAGGCCACGAAGTACGGGTTCTCGATCACGTTCGGTGTTTTATGGACATCACCTCGGACCGTCCTTCACTGCACTATCAGGACGAGGAATTTTCAGCGGAACACTTTGATGCAGTCATCCCGCGAATCGGCGCTTCGGTAACCTTTTACGGAACCGCAGTGGTGCGTCAGTTCGAGATGATGGGGGTTTATAGCGTCAACGAATCCGTTGCCATTACCCGATCCCGGGACAAACTCAGATCCCTACAGCTGTTGTCACGACGCGGTGTTGGCATACCCGTCACCGCATTTGCCCGCTCGCCAGACGATGTGCCCGGCTTAATTCGAGAAGTGGGCGGCGCGCCCTTGGTCATTAAACTGCTGGAAGGTACTCAGGGCATCGGCGTGGTATTGGCCGAAACCCGAACCGCGGCCAAGAGCGTGATTCAGGGTTTTATGGGCATGAACGCTAACATTTTGGTTCAGGAGTACATCAAAGAAGCTGGCGGCAGCGATATCCGCTGTTTCGTCGTCGGCGGCAAGGTGATTGCTGCTATGCAGCGCACCGCCCCAGAAGGTGAATTTCGCTCCAACCTGCACCGCGGAGGTGTTGCCTCCTTAGTCAAGCTCACTCCCAAAGAACGTCGTACTGCCGTCAACGCCGCGAAAATCATGGGACTGAATGTGTGCGGCGTGGACCTGCTGCGATCTGATCGGGGCCCACTGGTGATGGAAGTGAACTCATCCCCGGGCATCGGCGGCATTGAAGCGGCCACGGGCAAAGATGTGGCCAACCTGATTATCGAATTTATCGAACGCGAAGCCCGCCCCCAGCGCACGCGCACTCGAGGCAAGGGCTAGATCCAACCCAGATCCAACTCAGGTCAAGACAAGCCTTTGGACACCTCAAAGGCTTGCGCACTGCGCTGCTGCAATTCGGGTGACAACAAATATTCTGCGGCGGTTTGCGCTAAGGCTTTAGCACCATCGATCACCGCTTGATCGCCTTTCTCTGATCGAGCCCATTGAGCGAATTCCGGGTTGTGAATGACCACATTGGGTGGTGCCACCGCAAGCATGGGATGGATAGAAGGCAGACGGTAGCTCACGTTGCCCATGTCGGTGCTGCCAGCGCCGAACTTCAGCGCTTCCTCGTGTTCCACAAAACTGCGGCCAAGCTGTTCTGCGTGGTAGCGAAAGCGCTCAGCCAACGGCCAGTTGGTATTTAGATCTAAATAATCCACCCCAGCCCAATTAACCTCTACCGTGCAGCCGCTGCCGGTGGCCCCAGCCTCAAAACAGGCCTGAACACGGGGCTTGAGCTTGGCCAAATCTCTTTCGTTGGCTGCCCGCACGTAAAATTGTCCTACAGTTCTGTCGGGCACGATGTTAGGGGCAGAGCCGCCTTCTTGGACGATGCCGTGGATGCGCTCGGTTGCGCGGATGTGCTGGCGCAGATTCGAAATCGCCTGATACGCCAGCAGCAGACCATCAAGGGCATTCACACCCTTGTGGGGCATTGCCGAAGCATGTGAGGCCTTGCCGTGATAAATCACTTCCACCTCGGCAATACAAATCGACGGCATTGTGGCCAGATTGACGCCGGCCGGATGAATCATCAGCGCGGCATCGATACCCTCAAAAGCGCCCGCACGGGCCATCAGTTCTTTGCCACCGCCCCGCTCTTCAGCCGGCGTACCCAGCAACTTGACGCGCCCGGGAAGATCCCCAGCGACTCGATCCAAGGCCAGGGTTGCGCCAAGGGCCGTTGTGGCGATGATGTTGTGGCCGCAGGCATGACCGATGTCTGGCAAGGCATCGTATTCCGCCAGAATGGCAACGGTTGGTCCTGACTGACTTTTGTTGATGGTGGTTTCAAAGGCCGTTTCTAGCGTGTAGACCCCGGTCTCGACCTCAAGACTGTGGTCTCTGAGGGTCTCTGTCAGGGTCTGGCAGGCAAAATGCTCCTGGAACGCCAGTTCGGGTTTTTCGTGAATGGCATGAGAAACCCGTAACAGTGTGCTGGCGGCCTCCTCGACGGCTGCATCGATCTGGGCACGAATTTTGTCGTTTACGCTCATGTCTGTTCTCCCCTGTCACTGGTCAAGGTATCGCGCTGGCTCTGCCCCAGACGCAATACCGCACATCGATCAGACAGGAGAGTAGCAGAACCGTCACGCAATACCTGCCCCAGACGCTTCCTTGACGTACACTGAGCGGCACAGCGATCAACAATCATGCATACAGGGGGAGAATCATGGAACTACGTGACAAAGTGGTCATCATTACTGGCGGCAGCGGCGGCATTGGCAAGGCCATGGCGGCAGCCTTTTTACAGGAAGGCGCCAAAGGGATCATGTTGGCCGACTTAAACGCCGACGCGGTGGCCCAAGCGGCGTCAGAGCTGGGCTGTGATGGCATGGCCTGCGACGTTACCCAGGAGGATCAAATCGTCGCCCTGGTTGAGGCCACCGAAGCTAAATATGGTCAGGTGGATGTGTTTTGCTCAAACGCTGGCGCCGGTGGCGCTGGCTTGCTGACGGATGCCAGCAACGAAGTTTGGCAGCAGCAGTGGGAACTGCACGTCATGTCACATCTCTATGCGGCTCGGGCTGTGTTACCGGGCATGATTGAGCGAGGCGACGGCTACTTGCTGAACACCGCATCAGCCGCAGGCTTGCTGGCTGCGTTGGGATCAGGTCCTTACACCGTCACTAAGGCCGCGGCGGTGAAGTTCGCGGAATTTCTTTCCATCACCCACGGCGATGACGGCATCAAGGTTTCGGTGCTGTGTCCCCAGGGCGTCAACACCGCCATGGCGCCGAAAAGCTTAGGGGACGGCCAGACCGATGGCATTATCGAGGCCTCAGCATTGGCAGAAACCGTGGTGCAAACCATGCGCGAGGAGCGCTTTCACGTGTTGCCTCACCCGGAAGTCGAGGAATATGTGCGCCGCAAAGGGGACAATGTGGATCGCTGGCTTTTGGGCATGCAGCGTCTGCGCAAGCGCACCCTAGAGGGCTAATCGCTCATTGATAGCAACTAAGTCGGTGGGCCTCACCCACCGACTTAGCCAACCCTCAACGTCGGCTTCAGAGCCGGTTTCTGATCCCGACTCAGGGCGGAATTGAGCTCCGACGTTAGGCGCTAATACCGCCGTCAATCACCAGTTCCGAACCGGTCATGTAGCTGGACTCGTCACTGGCCAAAAACAGTACGCCGTTGGCGATATCTGCAGCTTGGCCCGCAACCCCAACAGGGACCGCAGCCGCTGACATTTCATCCGGGTCGTAGTTATTCGCGCCCTCTCCGGCCATGGAAGGGTCGATCTTGTCCCAGATCGGCGTGGCGATGATGCCGGGATGCACCGAATTCACCCGCACCGGCCAGCCGTTGCGCCCGCATTCCAACGCCACGCCCTTGGTAAACAATCGAACACCGCCCTTGGTGGCGTTGTAGGCGGACAAACCCGCTGCGCCCTGTAATCCGGCTACGGATGAAATGTTGATGACCGAGCCTCCAGCAGGCATGTCTTTCATCACGGGCACGCAGTGCTTCACGCCCAGAAAAACCCCATCCAGATTCACCGCCTGCTGCCGCTGCCAATCGGCAAGGGACATCTCAAACACGTCGCACATGATGGCAATGCCCGCGTTATTCACCAGAATGTTGAGGCCGCCAAAGTGGCTTTGACACAAAGCCACAACCTGCTCCCACTGAGCTTCATCGGTGACGTCATGTTGGGTAAATTTCGCCTGACCGCCGGCAGCGCAAATATCCGCAGCTACTTGTTCTCCCAACACCGTGTCCACATCGGTTAACAGCACAGACGCCCCGGACCCAGCCAAACGCTTGGCGCAAGCGGCACCGATACCTGAAGCGCCTCCGGTGACTATGGCAACCTTGCCCGCCAGTCGATGGTCTTGTGTGCTCATTTTTCCTCTCCTCCCTTCTCGTTTGTGTTTCGCTCGTATGGGTTTTGTTCTCGCGCGTTTTTATCGTGCATGGTTATCACGCCACCGCGTGGTCTGGCGCCAGCCCGGGTAGGCCCAAAATCGCATCAGAGATTTTCTCGGCCATCATAATCGTCGGCGCGTTGGTATTGCCCGCTATCAACGTCGGCATTAACGAGGCGTCTACCACCCGCAATCCGCTTAACCCGTGCACTCTGCCCTGTTCATCGGTCACCGCCATCTCATCCTGTCCCATCTTGCAGGTACCAACTGGGTGATAAAGCGTCTCGCCGGTTGCTCGAATCCAGGCGTCCAGCTCTTGGTCGCTGTCCACATTGATGTCCGCGGGTGGTTTTAACTGCTGACCCCGATATTCGTCGAACGCCGCTTGCAGGAAAACACGCCGGGTTTCGCGAAAGCCATTACGGGTATCGATCAAGTCCTGCTCAACATCGAAGTAATTTGGGTGGATCGCTGGCGCTTCGGTGGGATCTGCGTTCTTCAGCCCAATATGCCCGCGACTCTGCGGCCGGCAGGCATAAACAATGCTGGAGAAGCCGTGCCCTGGCGCGACACCGGCTCTGCCGTGAACGTCTTGCATGGCCACGCTGACGTAGTGAATCTGCATGTCTGGCAGATCTTTACTGGGATGCGACTTGATAAAGGCCCCACCGGCGGTGGGCGGGTAGGAGGCGTCGCCAGAACCGTTGACCAAGTATCGAATCCCTGCCCATAGGGTTTTCAGGGGGGTGGCTGAGCGGGCCAGGGTTACCGGCTGATTGCAGGCGAACTGGCTCACTACGCCAATGTGATCCTGCAAATTTTGTCCCACACCGGGCAGCTCATGAATCAGCTCTATGCCATGGGGCACGATCTGATTGCCTGGGCCTACGCCGCTGCGCAGCAAAATCTGCGGAGAATTGAGCGCCCCGGCGGCCAAGATAATTTCTTTGCGAGCCGTAAGAGTTCTGCGCTGGCCCCCAACCAGCACGTCAATGGAAACCGCTCGTCGTCCCTCAAAACCCACGGCGTCGGCACTGGCGTTAGACAAAATGGTGAGATTGGCGCGATGACGTACGGGATGCAGGTAGGCTCGTGCAGCGCTACAGCGCTTGGACCCTTTCATCGTGTGTTCGTAGCGCGAAAAGCCCTCTTGCTGACGCCCATTAAAATCGTCCGTCAGTGGGAACCCAGCTTGGGCCCCAGCCTCAACAAACCGATCCAGCAAAACATCGTCTGTCCGGTCAGAACGTTTGACGGCCAGAGGGCCGTCATAGCCGTGATAACCCTCATCACCCGTGCCTTCAAAAGACTCTGCGCGTTTGAAGTACGGTAGCACTTGAGCATACGACCAGCCGGGATTGCCCGCCTGAACCCACTGATCGTAGTCTGCAGCGTGTCCGCGTATGTAGACCATGGCATTGATCGAAGACGATCCGCCCCAGCCCTTGCCGCGAGGCCAGTACATGCGCCGCCCGCCAACATTGGCCTCAGGCTCGGTTTCGAAACCGTAGTTTGATGAATTGGCTGTGGGCACCAACTGTGCATAGCCCGCTGGCATATGAATAAAGAGATTTTTGTCCTCACCGCCAGCCTCTACCAGCAGCACCTGCACATTGGGATCGCTGGACAGGCGATTCGCCAGCACGCATCCCGCGCTACCGGCACCAATAACAATATAGTCCGCTGATTGACCCATGGGATCCCCTTCTTTTGGTTGAGTATGCCTGATCTGATCTGGGCAACAATAAGCCCTGGGGGCGGGCTTCAGGCGATCGGCAGCCCAAGGTCAACGTTCTGGTCCGGCGAAAGCAGAACCACTTCGCCATTGGCTTCGATGGCGCCGAGAATAAGGCACTGGCTCATGAAAGAACCGATTTGTTTGGGCGGAAAATTCACCACGGCCACCAGCTGTCGATGCATGAGCAGATGAGGCTGATAGTAGTCGGTGATTTGCGCGCTGGTTTTCAAAACACCGATCTCGGCGCCAAAGTCTAACCAGAGCTTGATCGCAGGGTTACGAGCCTCGGGAAAAGGCTCTGCCTTCACCACTCGGCCAACCCGCATATCCACTTTGCGAAAGTCATCCCACGTTATTTGTGCTTTGCGTTCCATTGCCAATACCCAGTCCGGTGTTTGGGAATGTCCTTAGGCGCGATGCAGCATAACCGGCTGCCACCGCCCATCGAACTCTTCCGTAGACTGCCACACCCGGCGGTTGGTTTGACTGGCCAGGCACAAATCCCCCGCTGGGCAAATTTGTCTTTTTTCGCTGAAGTTGTAGCTGGTGATCCTCGCCGCTTCCACATCCAGCACCGAAAATCCTGCAAACTGACCTTTGAGCGTACCGCCGTTGATCACTTGGGTTTTAGGAAAGTCGATAACGGTTCGAAAATGCATGTGTCCGTTAACCAAAAATCTGGGCGGCGACGCTGCGGCCAACAACGCATCGAGATCCACAGAACACTGGCTGGCGGAATTTTCCGAGCCGGGCCAGATTTTTGCCAGATCGTCCTCTAGTACTCCATGGCACAACAGCAACTCACCCGCCGCGGTTTGCACCTGACGCATTTTGGGCAGCTCGTTAAGGAAGGCGACGGTGCTGGCGCTGGCATGCTCGCGCAAATGCGCCTCTTCAACATGACGGACTTTATCCGTCAAAAACCACCGGTCGTGGTTACCCGCCACGGTAATCGCCTGATGGTCTTGAAGTAATGCGCAGCACCGATCCAAATCGCCACGGCCATCGGGCACATCGCCGGTGCAGACGACGCCATCCACGCCTTCGCCCTGTAAGAACGACAGCGCCGCCTCTAGACGCAGATGCTCAGCGTGGACGTCTCCGATAATGCCGATTCGCTTCATGTGGTGCCCGCAGATTTGAAGTCCGCAGGCTAGGCATGAAGCGGTGAACCAAATGTGAACTTACGGTTTACTCTTCTGCGACAAATCCTTTCCAACTGTTCATGTACTCCACAAACACCGGGCTCAAACCCTCGGCCTGCAGGTGCGCACGACTGACCGGCGTAGCAATGGGTTCAAATTGCGGATCTGCCAGGACTTTGCTGGGATAGTCGTGGTGCAAAATCGCCGCCCGACCAATGGTGACGAAGTCGATGTTAGCGTCCATCACCGCCTGACATTCTGCGGCGGTGCGAATTTTTCCCGCCACCGTCAGCTTGACCGCGCCACGGTCCAATTGGGCGAAATAATCCAGCAGGCTCTGGTGCTGATACGCCTCTTCCTCGGGCAGCTTGAAGCTATCCCAAAGGGAGATATCCAAGAAGTCCGCTAAATCCTCGTCGATCAGTCGTTGGCAGGTATCCAGCACTTCCTGCAGACGCATACCGAAACGCTCGGGTGATACGCGAACGCCCAGCAAAAAAGAAGACCCGCACTGCTGACGAATGCCCTGGGCAATTTCGATCAACAGGCGCTGGCGGTTTTCCAACGTTCCCCCGTACTCGTCGTCACGCTGGTTGGTTTCTGGACTCAAAAACTGACAAACGATGTACCCATGCGCGCCGTGGATCTCTACGCCGTCATAACCTGCCTTTTGGGAGCGAACCGCGGCCTCGATAAAGTCGTCTCTTAATTGCCGCACTTCGGCCAAGGTAAGAGCTCGAGACCCGGTTTCTTCGTCGTCAGAGGGACATACCGGCTGCTGCCCTATTAGGGCTTCAGGTGACCGCATGCCGGCATGATGCAGCTGCAGAACCGCAACGCTGTCTTCCGCTTTGATTGCCTGAGCCAGACGTTGATGCCCGGCCAGCTGGTCGTCGCTGAAAATCCCTAATTGACCGGGAAACCCTTGACCCACGGCTTGGACGTGGGCGGCACAGGTCATGGTCAAACCAAACTGACCCTTGGCACGCATGGTGAGCCAATGAAACTCCTCGTCGGAGAGCCGACCATCGGCATGACTTTGCGAGTTGGTCAGCGGCGCCAGCATGAAACGGTTTTTCATGCGCTGTCCGGACTTAAACTCCATAGCCTCATCCAGTCCGTGATGTTGGTCGGGTTGTGTTGTTGGGGTAGCGCTCATAGTGATCCTTACTGTGGGTCTGAGGTAAAAACCAGACCGGCGTTGGTTGTCATTGGTAACCATTGGACAGCTGCCAACAGCGCCGCACATGTTACAAGATTTGCTTGGCTTTCTCAGAAAATCACCCGACTCACCAAAGCCGACCGCTGTTGGGCCCCCTCACAGGACCTGAACGTGTTAGCTCGTAGCAAAAGTGTCTGAGGCAGCGCCGAAAACCCTGATCTATCGCGTTTTTTCTTTCACAGCCCGTTCACTGTGTTGCCCCCATTGTCCGCCTTGCTGTCCATTTTGATCTGTCTAGGTGAGGTCAAAGCAGGCAGGATCTTTTGTCACCACAAACAGCGGTGACCGACTATAATCCGGCGCGATTTATCGCCTTGAACCGATAAGCCGACACCACTTCTTCAGCGCTGATACAACTCTGGAAAACTCAAAAATGATGAAACGCTTGCGCAACATTCGAACCAAGCCATCCACGGAGCCCGATGAGTTAGCCGATGGCGTATCGTTAGCCCAAGTGCCAACGCCAGCAGATAGTGGAGAAGAAAAATCCGGCGGCCGCGCTGTAGGCCTGCTGCAAATCCTAGCGGTATTGGCCCTTATCGGTTTGGCGGTCTATTTTTCTCGTGAGCCAACAACACCCATAACCCCAAGTGGTATGACCGCTGCTGCGGCAGCCCCAACTGCCCCGCAGGTATCCACCATCGCGCCCACGGCGGGTTTGCATCAAGTTCGAATCACGGGCAACGGTAGTGTCGGCGTCAGCGCCTATGTGGATCTGGTACCGCAAATTTCCGGCCGCATCGCGCAATTAGCCCCAGCGATGAGCGTGGGCGGCGAATTTCGCGCTGGCGAAACCTTAGTCGCTATTGAGCCTGACGATTTTTTGCTACAGGTTAAACAGGCTCAAGCCGATGTGGCGGTGCAGCGCGCAAACCTAGAGCTGCAGCAAGCGCGTAGCGATGCTGCGGTGAAAAATTATGCGTTGCTCAACCCAAGCAAATCGGTTCCTAGTCTTGTGGCTTTGCGCCCGCAAATTGCTCAAGCCAAAGCCCAACTGCAGGCAGCCCAAGCCAAGGCCGAAGTGGCAAATCTGGCTTTGCAACGAACTCAGTTTTCGCTGCCCTTCGACGGTATGGTTACTCAATCTTCGGCACAGGTGGGTCAGCTCATCAACAGCGGCAAAAGCTTCGGCAAGGCCTATGCCTTGGACAGCGTGGAACTGGTGGTTCCTATTGCCCCAGGAGAATTGGCTCAGCTTGTGCCGGCTCAAGGTCGCACCGTGCTGATCGCTACCGACGTGCAGAGCCTGCAAGCGCGCATCGACCGTATCGGCGCGGAGCTGGATAATCGCAGCCGCTTTGCCAAGGCTTATATTGCGCTGCCACAAACCACCCAGACCGGCGTGAGACTGCAACCGGGCATGTTTGCGGATGTCACCATTATGGGACCCGAGTATCCGAACAGTTTGGTTTTACCTGAGGCATCGATTCAGGCCAGCGGCTCTATTTGGTATGTCCGCGATGGGGCTCTGGTAGAACACCAGCCGCAAATCTTGGGACGCACCGATCAGGGCATCGTTGTCGAGAACTTCGCCTACGGCGAAGGCATTGTCGTGGGCGTATTGGCTAGCGCCAGGGCAGGAGCCAAAGTCATCGCCAGCCCCCAAGCTCAGGCCAAATAAACCATGGCCGTTGAGGAAGTTTTAGACCCCGGCAAAGCCCAAAACGCCGGTGCAGATACGGACAACAATAGCGAAAAAGGTTTCATCGCCTACTTCGCCCGAAACTCCGTTGCCGCCAACCTCGTCATGATCTTGATGCTGATGGGCGGGCTGATTGCAGGCGTTGCGCTAAATGCCCAAGTCTTTCCAACGCTAAACCCAGGCATTATTACCGTCACCGTGCCCTACCCCGGCGCCACACCCAGCGAAGTTGAAGAAGCCATTACCCGCCGGGTGGAAGAAGCGGTGTTGGGCATCGAAGGTATTGATGAAGTGCGCTCCTCTGCGTCAGAGAACATGGGCGTGGTCACCATCGAGCTGAAGGACTACGTTGACGACAAAGAAGTCAAAGACGACGTCGAAGCCGCGGTAGAACGCATTGCGGATTTCCCCCCTGAAAATGCCGAGCAGCCAGAAATTGAGCGCGCAGAAACCGTCAGCGACGTGATTACCCTCGTGGTGACGTCAGACAGTGGCGACGTCGACTTGCGCAATGCCACCGAACTCTTGGCCGACGAATTGCTGACCTTGCGAAACGTCACCCTCGTGTCCCTGATGGGTGCCAAGGATCTGGAAATATCCGTTGAAGTTGACGAACAGTCGCTGCGTCAATTTGACCTATCCATTGACCAAGTAGCCCGAGCCATACGCTCTTCGTCCATCAATTTGTCCGCCGGAGAACTGCGCACCCGAGCCGGCGATCTGTTGTTACGAACCAATCAAAAGCGCATGTACGGCACAGAGTTTGCCGACATTGTGCTGAGAGCTGAGCCCGACGGCAGCATTTTGCGGCTGGGCGATGTGGCGCATATTCGTGATGGATTTGTCGACGATCAAGTCATTCAGGAATTCAACGGACACCCTAGCCTGCTGGTAAAAGTACAAAAATCCGAGGCCGAGGATGCCCTGACCATTGCCGCAGAAATCAAAGCGTTTCTCGAGGATTATCAGCCTCCTCCCGGAGCCTCGGTGCAAATTTGGGATGACCAGACCGACATCTTGGAACAGCGCCTTAGCCTGTTGGTACGCAACGGTTTGCTGGGCTTCGCGCTGGTCTTTTTGTTTCTTGTGGTGATGCTGGATCTGCGCCTAGCGACCTGGGTAGCCATGGGCGTGCCTATTTCGTTTTTAGGCGCTTTTTTATTCTTTGCGCCCTTCGGCGTGGACATCAACATGATCTCCCTGTTTGGGCTCATCATCGTGCTGGGTATCGTCGTGGATGATGCCGTAGTGGTAGGCGAGAACATCATTACCGAGCAAGAGCGCCAAGGACAGCACGTGGGCGCCACCCTTGCGGGTGTTCGGGGCGTGTTTAGCCCAGTGACCATCGGCGTGCTGACCACCATGGCCGCGTTCGCACCGCTACTCTTTGTAACTGGAACCTTCGGGCAGATCCTCGGATCGGTTCCCATCGTCGTGATTCTGGTGTTAACCATGTCCCTGCTTGAGGTCTTTTTTATTCTGCCAGCCCACTTATCCCACGGCGGCGCTTGGAGCCGAGGAGCGCTGAAGAGTTTTCAAGACCGCGTTAGCCGCGCCATCATGGCTTTCAGAGATCGGCTGTTTTTACCCAAGGTCGAACTCGCGGTTCGCCGCCGCTATCTGTCCTTGCTGGCAGGCATCGGCATGCTGATGGTCGCAGGGTCATTGGTCAGCAGCGGTGCAGTGCGCTTTATCTTTTTTCCGGACCTAGAAGCCAACAGCATTCGTGCCACCCTGACCTTTCCCGTTGGCACGCCATTTGACACCACAAACGCGGCTGCCAGGCGAATTATCGACGCCGCTTATCGAGTCAACGAAGCGAACCAGGGCACCGTGTTCAAAGCCATCAGCTCGACCATTGGCGGATCCACGCGCAGCGGTAGTGGACCCGGCGGCGGCAGCGGCATGACCACGGCCAGCCATTTAGCCTCTATCGTGATTACCCTGCAGGACGAGCCCCTGCGCACCCTGTCGGCGCAGGAATTGGAGCGCCAATGGCGATTACAAACTGGGCCAATCGCGGGTGTTGAAAGTTTGTCGTTCCGGTCCGGCTTCTTCAGCCGCGGCTCAGCGGTAGAGTTTCGCCTAGCCCACCAGCAAGACGACGTTTTGTACGCTGCAGTGGACGACCTGAAAGCCAGCTATGCCTCTTTAACCGGCTTCTACGATATCCAAGACACGTTCAATTTAGGCAAACGCCAATACGACATTGAACTGACAGCCGCAGGTGAAGCCGCTGGTCTGCTGCCAACGGATATTGCCCGACAGTTGCGCAACAGCTTCTTCGGTCAAGAAGTCCAGCGTATTCAGCGGGGACGCAACGAACTCAAGGTCATGGTTCGCTACCCTGAACGTCAGCGTCAAAGCACCGAGAATTTGGCAGACGTGCGGATTCGGCTGCAGGACGGTACTCAGGCCCCTCTGCTGGCGGTCGCCAAATTGACGGAATCCCGAAGCTTTTCTTCCATCGATCGGGTCGATGGACTGCGCATCGTTAGCGTCACCAGCGAGGTCGATAACGAACTAACCACCCCGACCCAAGCCAATAATCAGGTCCTCAATCAGATCGTGCCTGAGCTACTCGCTCGGTATCCGGGTCTGCAGGTGAATCAGGCCGGACAAGGCCGAGAAGAATCCGAGGACATGGCGTCGTTGGCGAACATGATGGCCATTGCCATGCTGACCATCTTCGTCCTACTGGCCTCTCAAACCCGCAGTTACCTGCAGCCCTTAGTGGTGCTGGCTGGGGTGCCCTTTGGCGCCGCTGGGGCGGTCATAGGCCACTATATTCTGGGCTACAACATCTCCTTTATTTCCATCTTTGGCATGGTGGCGCTCAGTGGCGTGGTGGTGAACGATTCCTTGGTGCTGTTGGACCAGTACAACCGCAACCGCAGTGCTGGCATGCCAATCAGCGAGGCCATTAGCGAGGCGTCACGCCGACGTTTTCGCGCGATTTTTCTCACCACTGCCACCACGGCATTAGGCTTGACACCCATGTTGTTCGAGACCAGCACCCAGGCTCAATTCTTGATACCCATGGCGGTGAGCTTGGCAACGGGCATCGTTTTTGCCAGCGTGATTATTCTGTTCTTGATTCCAGCGTTGATCGCCATCCTTGAGGATGTCAAAAGCCTGGGTAAGTCCCGCCAGAATCAGAGCTTAGTCACCGGGACCTAAGCCTCGCCTTCGTCGGGGCTTTTGCTATTCTGCGCCCATGAAATATGCCCTTGCTGTACACGGAGCCCCCTACGCCACCCAGGCGGCGGTCCACGCTCTATCTTTTGCCGAAGCGGCCCTAGACCAAGGCCATACCATCGAGCGGATCTTCTTTTTTCATGAGGGGGTCTACCAAGGCCTCAATGGACAAATTCCACCCCAAGACACCTTCAACCAAAACCTGCTCAAACGCTGGCAGGCCCTAGCAGAACGCAATGTTGAACTGGCCCTGTGCATCGCCAGCGCCATCAAGCGCGGTGTGCTGGATGAGGCTGAGCAAGGCCGTTACGAGCAGGATCACCCTACCTTGGCACCGGGCTTTGAATTGGTGGGCTTGGGGCAACTGGTGGCGGCCATTAACAGCGCTGATCGCTACCTGGAGTTCCCGGCGTGAAGCGCTACTTATTCGTCATCAGCCGCAGTCCCTACCGCAGCAGTCACGCCATGGAGCAACTGGAAGCGGCGATGGTGGCCGCGGTTTTCGACGGCCAAGTCTCGATATTGTTTCGCGACGAGGGGGTGTGGAACCTGCAGGAAAACCAATCCGGTGAGGCCAGCCAACAAAAAACCCTATCCAAGGTTCTGGCGGCGCTGCCCAGCTATGAGATTGAAGACCTTTACGCTTGCCAAGACTCCCTGGTGACGCGCCAGGTACAAATGGACAAAGCGCTGACCGTTAAGACATTAAGCTTGGCAGAGCAAAGCGAACTGATCGCCGCTAGTGATGCAGTCGTTACGGGGCAGCCATGAGCCTGCATCTGGTATTCAGTGTGCAGGGCTTTCACGCCTGCCAATGTCGTCTGCAAGCGGATGACTCGGTGGTTTTGCTGGGTGACGGTGTTTACGCCTGGTCTCAGGCTGCGCAGGTGCCAGGCATAACCGCTTACCTACTGGCCGCTGACGCAAAGACCCGAGGCATTAGCCCGGACATCAGCGCCCCGCTGGCCCACATCGATTACCCAGCGCTTGTCTCTCTCACTGCGGAGCATGAACCTGTCGTGAGCTGGAACGAGTAGATATGACCATCTCAGGCTTACAGGGTCAGTGCGACCAAGAGGGCTTTTTGCTGGATCTTAACGTCTGGTCTGAGACCATAGCCGCGCTGTTGGCGGAGCAAGAAGGCATTGACCTCACCGATCAGCACTGGGAAGTACTGCACTTATTGCGGGATTTTTATCAACGCACTGAAACGGCACCGGCCATGCGCCCCTTGGTAAAGCTGGTTAAAGATCAGCTGGGAGAAGCCTGGGGTTCTAGCGTTTACCTGATGAGTCTGTTTGGCGGCAGGCCGGCGGTAACCGCAGCCAAGATAGCGGGCCTGCCAAGGCCTACCAACTGCCTATAGCGACTGGGTTTCAGCCGCGTTAGGCGCGGCTGAGGATTCACTGAGCTGTTGGCCAATAGCGACGACTTCACCCACGATGATAATTGAAGGCCCGCTGATCTGTGCATCTGCCACTTGTTTGGGTAGCGCTTCCAATGTGCCGTAAACAGCTCGCTGGTTTGGCAGGGTCGCATTTTCAATCAAGACCGCTGGGGTTGTCTTATCTCGGCCGGCGTCAAGCAAGCGTTTTTGGATGGTCGGCAGGCTAACCAGACCCATATAAATGACGAGGGTTTGATCGTCCCTAGCCCATTCTGCCCACTCCAGATTCTCAGCGTCTGCCACCCGATGACCGGTAAGAAAACGCACGGATTGACTCAGGCGTCGATGGGTCAGCGGTATACCGGCGTAGCTGGCGGCCGCCATCCCTGCGGTAATGCCGGGTATGACGGTGACCGGGATGCCCTGCTCCGTGGCCGCTAACAATTCCTCGCCGCCACGACCAAAAATAAACGGATCACCGCCCTTAAGACGCACGACCTTCTTGCCGTTCTTGGCTTCATCAATCATGCGCCGGTTAATGCCATCCTGCATGACCGTACCCGATGGTCGGCGCTCGCCGCTATCCACCGCCACAGCCCCCCAGCCCTTTGCCCCAGCGACTTCCTCTCGGGGGCCTTGCTTGCCCACATCCACCAGTTCCACATCGCGCCGCGCATAGTCCAACAACGCTGGACTGACCAGCTTGTCGTACATGAGCACATCTGCACTTTGAATGGCCCTAAGACCTCGCAAGGTGATTAGGTCCGGATCTCCGGGACCCGCACCCACCAGCACAATTTGTCCCTCAACGTCGCGGCTTTGCAGCATACGCCGGGCTTCCACAATCGCCGCGTCTAACTCTCCCTGCATCGCCTGATCAGCAGCACGGCTATCAAAGACCGAATCCCAATAGGCTTTGCGAGCGTCCACGTTACCCAGGGTTTGTTTCACTTCCCTGCGCAGTTGGCCAGCCAGTTCCGCTAATTTGCCTAAGCCCTTGGGCAATCGAGTTTCAATCCAGCCGCGCACGCTGCGGGCTAAGGTTGGCGACTGGCCCATGCTTGAAACCGCTACCAGTATTGGCATTCGATCAATAATGGCAGGGAAAATAATGGTGCACAGCTCGGTGCGATCCACGCAGTTCACCAAGACTCCATGATCTAGGGCGGCAACAAACACCGCCTCGCTGACTTGCGGGGCGTTGGTGGCGCTAATCACTAAGCGCAGGCCAGCGTGTACCGCTTCAGGATAAAACGGTGTGCGCTCCAGCAGCACTTGGCCTGCATCGCGCATGCGCTGAATTTCCGGATCGACTTCCGGCGCGATGACCGTAATCCTCGCCCCTGCCCTGACCAACCAGCGCAGCTTGCGCAGGGCGGTCTGGCCGCCGCCTACAACGAGGCACTGGGCTCCCTGCAAACGATGGAACAGCGGCAGGTAGAACATTCAGCTTCGCTTCGAAATTAGGGGTTGATAGACCAAGAGCTGGCACCGCCCAAGTAGGGTCGCAAAGCGTCGGGAACGCTCATGCTGCCATTGCCCTGCTGAAAGTTCTCCAGCAGCGCTACGAGGGTGCGGCCTACGGCCAAGCCTGAACCGTTTAGGGTGTGCAGCAAGTGGATATCACCTTGCGCATCCCTGAAGCGAGCCTGCATGCGCCGCGCTTGGAAATCCAGAAAGTTGCTGCAAGAAGAAATTTCTCGGTACTGATTCTGACTCGGCAGCCACACCTCCAAATCGATGGTCTTCGCAGAGGTAAAGCTCAGATCACCGCCACACAGAGCAACGGCCCGATAGGGTAATTCCAGTTGTTGCAGCACCGCCTCTGCATGACCGGTCAAACTGTCCAACGTGTCCCAGGAGGTTTCTGGATGAACCAGCTGCACCAGCTCGACTTTTTCAAATTGATGTTGGCGAATCATGCCCCGCGTATCTCGACCATAGCTGCCGGCTTCACTGCGAAAACACGGGCTGTGGCAGACATGACGCTTGGGTAGATCGGCCTCTTCTAAAATGTCACCGCGATAAATATTGGTTACCGGAATCTCAGCGGTGGGCACCAGAAAATAATCCTGCTCGCCATCCAGTTGAAACATGTCCTCTGCGGCCTTGGGCAAGTTGCCTGTGCCCCGAGCACTGTCTGCATTGACCATATACGGCACATACACTTCCTGGTAACCGTGTTGTTGGGTATGCAGATCCAGCATGAATTGGATCAAAGCCCGATGCAGACGAGCCATGGGTCCGTTCATGACCACAAAACGAGCCCCGGTAATTTTGGCCGCGGTTTCAAAATCCAGACCACCGGCGCTTGCAAGGTCTACATGGTCTTGGGGCTCATGCTCCAATTGTGGTTCACCCCATTGACGCAGCAGCTGGTTGTCCGCCTCGTCCTTACCCTCGGGCACACTGGCGTCCGGCATGTTAGGCAGCGACAACAACAAATCCTGCAAATCATCCTGAATCTGCGCGAACGCAGCCTTGGATTCATCCAGACGCTGACCCAAGTCGCCCACCTCGGCCAGCAATGGCGCAATGTCCTGACCTTGGGCTTTTGCCTGACCGATGGACTTTGACTTCACGTTGCGTTCGTTTTGCAGGTCTTCGGTTTGCTGCTGCAACGTTTTGCGCTGTTCGTCCAACGCCGAAAACGCACTGACATCAAAGGTATAGCCTTTTACGGCCAGAGCTTGGGCAACCGCTGCGGGATTCGTGCGTAACAACTTGATGTCTAACATGACCTTTCCATGACTGGTGTTGGGTGGAGACGCCCTCAAGGGCATTCGAAACGTCAGGACTGCTCCTGGGCCTCTTTATCGGCCTGAGTCAAACGCTGCAGCCGCTGTCGAATTTTGTCCTCAAGGCCGGCCGCGGCAGGATGATAAAACGTCACCGGTTCCAATTCATCCGGAAAGTAACGTTCACCCGCTGCATAGGCGCCCACACCTTCAGTGGATTCATTGTGGGCATGTCGATAACCGTCACTGTAACCCATGGACTTCATCAGGGTTGTGGGGGCATTGCGCAGGTGCATGGGTACATCGTATGACGGGTTTTGTCGCACAAAGGCCATGGCCGCACCAAAGGCTTGGTATGCCGAATCGCTTTTCGGCACGCTGGCCAGATATAGAACCGCTTGGGCCAGGGCCAGCTCACCCTCCGGGGACCCTAACCGTTCAAAAGTCGACAGGGCCGCCTCTGCCAACTGCAGGGCCCGGGGGTCGGCGTTGCCAATGTCCTCACTGGCCATCCGCAAAATACGACGGCCGATGTAGCGAGGGTCAGCACCGCCATCCAGCATGCGGCAAAACCAGTACAGGGCCGCATCGGGGTTACTGCCCCGTACGGATTTGTGCAGGGCGGAAATTTGTTCGTAGAACACATCCCCGCCTTTATCAAAGCGTCGCAACCGTTCAGAGGACACCGCCAGTACCTGATCCCGAGAAATCTCCTGATCAGCCAATTGCGCGGCGATCTCCAGCATGTTCAACCCTCGTCGCGCGTCACCATCAGCGCTATCGATCAACTCGCTAACAGCCTCAGGACTCAAACGCTTGGCCAGCACCTGGACACCCCGCTCTAAGACCATTGCGAGATCTTCTGCGGTCAGGCTTTGCAGCACATACACCCGGGCTCTGGACAACAGGGCCGCGTTGACTTCAAAAGAGGGATTTTCTGTGGTGGCACCGACAAAGATCACCGTGCCCGCCTCTACGTGGGGCAAAAACGCATCCTGCTGGGCCTTGTTGAAACGGTGTACCTCATCCACGAACAACACCGTGCGCTGGCCCTGAGCCAAATAGTGTTTCGCTTGAGCTACCGCTTCTCGAATGTCTTTTACTCCAGCCAAGACAGCGGAAAGGCTAATCCACTGGCAGCCAGCATTATCCGCGAGCAGTTTTGCTAGGGTGGTTTTACCGGTGCCTGGAGGCCCCCAGAGCAACATGGAATGAATTTGGCCCCGGGCTGCCAGGCCGCCCAAGGGTTTGTCTTGGGCCAACAGGTGCCGTTGGCCAACGTATTCGCTCAGATTCGTTGGCCGCAAACGATCCGCCAACGGTCGCGGGTCTATTCCGGCAGAATCCCCATGGCCGAAAAGATCAGCCATGAATCACGTCTGTCCCTTCCGGTACGTCTAATTGAAACAACGCCGGGACGATGGGCTGATTGATTTGCACTTGGGTAAAGATCATTTGGGTTTGCTGACCTTGCCAATCGTAGATCACCAGTGACTCCAACTGACCGGCTCTTACGGTCACATCAATCGCCTGAAATAACGTAGTGCTTGCCGTAGGAATCAGCCGGTAACTCACTCGAGCTTCATCTTGCTCCCGGGTCACCAAATAATCCCCGTTCGCCAATTGCTCTGGCCGCATGAGCAAATCCCCGGGCAGCGGAGCGTTGTCACCGCCCAGATCGTGAAGGGTGAGCTGGGCTAAATCTGCATCGTAAATTTGCAGCTGCCGATCATTGAGCAAGAGAATTTGTGGAAAAGGCGCGGTCACTTCCCAGCGCATGTAGGGAGCTTGCATAGCAAAGCTGCCCTGACTTTCTTCCAACAAAACCCCATCAACAAAAATCCGCTGCACCATGCTTGCTTGCAGCGTCCCGATACTGGCAATCCATTGCACCAGCTCAGTCTGGGCACTGTCACCCTGGGCAGCAGGAGAAGCAGCCATGGTTTGGGCACCCACTCGGGGCATCACCAGAAAAGTGGCGGCTAGGACGAAACAACAGGCGCCCAATAGTTGGTAAGGATAGGACCTAGGCCTAACCATTGCGGTCTGGGACCAGAACTTCACGGCTGCCGTTGGTATTCATGCTTGAGACCACCCCAGCCGCTTCCATGGATTCGATGAGTCTGGCCGCCCGGTTGTAGCCAATTCTCAGCTTGCGCTGAACCGCTGAAATGGAGGCCCGGCGGGATTCCAGCACAAATGCGACGGCTTCGTCGTAAAGCTCATCAGACTGTTCGACATCGTCATCTGAGTCCAACTTAACGAAGGCCTCACCCTCGGTTTGCCCGGTCAAAATATCCTCCAGATAATCCGGCGCGCCCCGCCGCTTCCAGTCCTCGACGACCCGATGCACTTCGTCGTCGGACACAAAGGCTCCGTGTACCCGTTGGGGCAAGGCGGTGCCAGGTGGCAAATACAGCATGTCGCCGTGACCCAGCAATTGCTCAGCCCCCCCTTGATCCAAAATCGTTCGGGAATCGATGCGGGAAGAAACCTGAAAACTGATCCGGGACGGAATGTTGGCTTTGATTAGGCCGGTAATGACGTCCACCGACGGTCGTTGGGTTGCCAAGATCAGGTGTATGCCCGCGGCTCTGGCCTTCTGGGCAATACGGGCGATGAGCTGCTCAACCTTTTTACCCACGATCATCATCATGTCCGCAAATTCGTCGATGACGATAACGATGGCAGGCAGCGGCTCTAACAACGGCGCTTCGGTGTCTTCTAATGGCCAAAGCGGATCTGCGATGGGCTCGCCCTTGGCCGCAGCTTCTTTTACTTGGCGATTAAACCCTGCCAGGTTCCGAACCCCTAGGGCAGCCATCAGTCGATAACGGCGCTCCATTTCGCCCACGGACCAGTTGAGAGCATGGGCTGCTTCTTTCATGTCCGTCACAACCGGGGTGAGCAAATGCGGAATGCCTTCGTAAATGGACAGCTCCAACATTTTGGGGTCCACCAGAATAAGTCGAACCTGTTCTGGCGTGGATTTCAGCAAGATGCTCAGCAGCATGGAGTTGACGCCAACGGACTTACCGGATCCGGTGGTTCCCGCCACCAGCAGGTGGGGCATTCGAGCGATATCCGCCACGATGGTAGCCCCCGCAATATCCTTACCCAGGGCAAGGGCTAAGTCGCTACTGGCCTCCTGGAAGGCGGCAGAATTGATGACCTCTCGTAGCTGCACCATTTCCCGATGTTCGTTGGGAATCTCAATGCCGACATAGGGTTTGCCGGGAATAACCTCGACGATGCGCACACTGATCACCGCTAAAGAGCGAGCCAGATCCTTGGCTAACCCGCTGATTTTTTGCACCTTGACCCCAGGGGCCGGTTGAATTTCAAAACGCGTTACCACGGGCCCGGGGAGTACTGAGACAACCACCGCTTCAACATTGAAATCCGCCAGCTTCAGCTCTAGCTGTTTGGACATGGCCTCTAGCGCCTCGGCGCTGTAGCCGCCAGCAGAGTCGCCATTGGGTTGATCCAACAAATCCACATCCGGCAGTTCCGTCAGCGTGTGACTGTCGAACAAGCGCTTTTGCTGAGTTTTACTGGCGGGTTTCTTCTCCGCTGCCGCGGGCAAAATCTGAACTGACGTTGGCTTAGCGGGCCCAGGCAGCGCTTGGGCATCCGCCTGCTTGGCTTCTAGGGTTGCGGCAAGATCACTTTTGCGTTTTTGCGCTACCGGATCGCCCAGCAACTGGCGCTTTTCAGCCTCGCGACGCTGCATGTGAGCCTGGCGCAAATCGTTCATGCGGTCGTAGAACTCAGCGCTTTTGTGCCAAGCTCGTGTCAGCGCCCGCCCCAGCATTTCGGTTATCTGCAGCCAGGAAAATCCCACGGCTGCCTGGACCCCTACCAACACACCGGCGGCTCCCAGCACGGTGAGTCCTACCAGGCCGAAGATCTCCTCACCTCGATCACCTAGGGCCAATCCCAGCACGCCGCCGGATCCCGCTGGTAGCAATTCACCATAACCGTTATGCAAAAACATCAATACACAGGCACACAGTAAAGAGGCCAGCCAGCCGCTGACTCGCACAGCCACAACCATGGGGTCTGGCTTGATGTGCCTAGATCTCAACGCAACAAGCCCGCCATAGATCACGGCTAGGGGCAGCAAATAGGCCACCCAGCCAAACAAGAACAGTAGGATATCCGCCAGATAAGCACCGGCGGTACCGACCAGGTTTTGGGTCTGGGTATTTGACCCGGTGTAGTTAAACGAAGGGTCGTCTGGGGAATAAGAAGCTATGGCAAGGAGCAGAAAAAACGCCACGGCACCGGTCAGTACCATGAACATTTCGCGCAACGGCAGCGATCGATTAGGTGCAGGCGTCGACAAACAGGTATCCTCTTTGTAAGGCGGTAGTGTACGCACTCGCCGTTTTCTGCACAAATAGGCACAATGCGGCGGTGTGAGCTAGGTCAGGCCCGATCAGGCCCTTACCGCCATCAGCGGCGACATAAATCACAGCAATTAACCATCAGAGATCAGTCCATGCGCCCCGACAAAACCAAGGTCATCAATGAAGTCTGGGATGACCAGCGAATCAATAGTTTCTTAGACAAGCAGCCGTTAGGCGATGAGCCTGAGGATTTCAGCCGTCTGCTGCACGCCTACCGCAGTATGCGCGTAGATGACTTCGCCATATTTCTCCAGCGCTTTAAAGCCCAGGGCGGCGATGTTAACGCCACAAACAGCACGGGTCAGACCCTTCGAGACATCGTTGTCGGCCATCGCCAATCGACGGATTTTCTAGCCTTACTTGAGGCTTGATCCCCCAACGTGACCGGCATCCCTCTGTTACCGGCACATCCAGTGGGCTTTCCCGATCAGGACAGCGCCCTGTCTGACCCAGACGGTTTGCTTGCTGCCGGCGGAGCGTTAACGCCCCAATGGCTCATTGAAGCTTACGGCCGCGGCATATTTCCCTGGTTTGAAAACGACGACGAACCTATTTGTTGGTGGTGTCCAAGCGAACGAGGCGTCATTGTGCCCGGCCAGATGCGTATAACCCGGAGCTTAAACAAGCGCTTGCGCAATGGCGGTTTTACCGTGACCTTCGACCACTGCTTCGATCAGGTAATTCGGGCCTGCGCCGAACACCGAGCCGGCTCTTTCGGTACTTGGATCACGCCCAATATGCGTCGGGCCTACCAGGAACTGCAGGCCATGGGCATTGCTCACAGCGTGGAGGTTTGGCACCAGGACAACCTTGTGGGTGGACTGTATGGGCTTTCTTTGGGTCAGATGTTCTTTGGTGAATCCATGTTCAGTAGAGCGACAGACGCATCGAAAGTCGCTTTTTATCACCTGCATCAACGACTCGAGGCATGGGGCTTTACTCTCATTGACTGTCAAATGATGAACCCTCATCTGGCTTCTTTAGGGGTAGTACCCATGCCCAGGGCCAAATTTTTACAGCTCTTGGCGGCCAACGATTTAACTCAGAGCCGTCTGGGCCCCTGGGATGAGTGTCCTCAACGAGATCAAGGTGATCCGGCGCCATGAGTATCAGTTCCGACCAAGACAAGCCGCTGGATTTTTACCTTACGCCACCCCACCCCTGCTCTTATCTGGACCGCAGCGACGCCCAGACCTTATTTGCAGACCCCCGCAGAATCATTACGAGCAGCAGCTATCAGTATCTGTCCGAGCGGGGATTTAGGCGCAGTGGCGGTCATTTGTATCGACCGCGCTGCAATCACTGCAATGCCTGTATAGCGGTACGGGTACCGATGGCGACCTTCAAACCCAATCGCACCCAACGCCGGGTAGCGAAACGCAACGCTGACCTACGCATTGCCGTGGAACCAGCGCGCTTTAGCCAACGGCACTTTCAAGTGTATGAACGCTACATCAGTTTGCGACACACGGATGGGGATATGTATCCCGCCACAGAAGATCAGTTCAAATCTTTCTTGCTCAGTTCTTGGGCGGATACGCTGTTTGTTTGTACCTACGACGGTGAACGCTTGATCAGTGTGGCCGTCACCGACCAATTAGAAGATGGACTTTCCGCGGTCTACACCTTCTTTGAACCCAATGAGAGTCAGCGCAGCCCGGGGGTGTTCAGCATTCTGCAGCAACTAGAGCTGTGCAAATCCATGGGCCTCAGCCATCTGTATTTGGGGTACTGGATCAAGGAGGCGCAAAAAATGACTTATAAGAGCCAATACCGGCCTTTGCAGATGTTCATCGACGGACGCTGGCTGACCCTGACCTAAAACATTCGCTGATTCCCGCGCATTTGCAGACTTCTATTTGCTTCAGCCTTCTGGCACCATCGCGCGCGACATTTACGACCCAGAGGCCGCATGGCAAAAGAAGAACAGATTGAAATGGACGGAACCATCATCGACACCCTGCCGAACACCATGTTCCGGGTGGAGCTGGAAAATGGGCACACCGTCACGGCCCACATTTCGGGCAAGATGCGTAAAAACTACATCCGTATTCTGACCGGTGACAAAGTTAAGGTGGAACTCACTCCCTACGATCTGAGCAAGGGCCGCATCACCTTCCGCATGTAAGCGTATACGTCCGGCGAAGGCGCTAGGCCTCCGCCGCCGACAGCACTTCTATATCTAACTCGTCGTTTTCGATGGACACCCGAACCGTCCCTCCAGAGGCCAAATCGCCAAACAGCAGGTCTTCGGCTAGCTGACGCTTGATCTTTTCTTGTATCAATCGCTGCATCGGCCTGGCACCCATCTTCTCGTCGTAGCCTTCCCTAGCCAGCCAAGCCCGGGCTTCGTCGTCCACTTCCAGCGTGACTCGTTTTTCATCTAACTGGGCCTGCAGCTCGGTAAGGAACTTGTCCACCACGGTTTTGACGATTTCGACGCTCAACGCACTGAACTGGACGATGGCATCCAGACGGTTGCGGAATTCCGGTGTGAACATGCGACGGATCACTTCCATGCCGTCAGTGGAGTTATCTTGCTCTGCAAAGCCAATGGATGGCCGCCCCATTTCCTGAGCACCCGCATTCGTGGTCATGATCAGTACCACATTACGAAAGTCAGCTTTGCGTCCGTTATTGTCCGTTAGCGTGCCGTGATCCATGACCTGCAGCAGCAAATTGAACACCTCAGGGTGGGCTTTTTCGATCTCATCCAACAGCACCACACAGTGAGGGTGCTTGGTTACTGCCTCGGTTAACAGTCCGCCCTGGTCGAAGCCCACATAACCTGGAGGCGCCCCGATCAGCCGCGAAACGGTATGACGTTCCATATACTCGGACATGTCGTAGCGGAGCAATTCCACGCCCATAGCATGGGCCAACTGCTTCGACACCTCGGTCTTACCAACCCCTGTGGGTCCGGCGAACAAGAAAGAACCAATGGGCTTGTCTCCGCTTTTGAGGCCGGCTCTGGACAGTTTGATGGCTGACGCCAACTGCTCAATGGCCTCATCCTGACCGAACACCGCCATCTTCAGATTGCCTTCCAGATCTCTGAGCGAGGCTTTGTCGGAGGTGGTGACTTGGGCTGAGGGGATTCGCGCAATCTTCGCCACGACCTGCTCAACATCCGCAGCGCCAACGCTCTTTTTGCGCTTGCTGGGGGGCTGCAGCTGCTGGGCCGCACCGGCTTCATCCACCACGTCGATGGCTTTATCCGGCATGAATCGATCGTTGATATAGCGAGCAGCAAGCTCAGAAGCCGTGCGCAGGGCTTTGTCCGTGTAGCGAATGTTGTAATGCTCTTCAAACCGGGACTTGAGTCCTTTGAGAATACGATAGGTATCGTCAACGTCCGGCTCTTCCACATCGATTTTTTGAAAGCGACGGGATAGCGCACGGTCTTTGTCAAAAATGCCACGGTACTCTTGGTAGGTGGTAGAACCCATACAGCGCATTTGCCCAGAGGTGAGCAAGGGTTTCAGCAGGTTAGACGCATCCATGACGCCGCCGGATGCAGCGCCAGCACCGATAATGGTGTGGATCTCATCGATAAACAGGATGGAGCCCTCGGTCTCCTTGAGTTCCGCCAGCACAGCTTTGAAGCGCTTTTCAAAGTCACCCCGATACTTGGTGCCCGCTACTAGGGCACCCAAATCCAAGGAGTAGATCGTGCTATCGGCGACCACCTCGGGCACGCCGCCATCGACGATTCTTTTCGCAAGACCCTCGGCGATGGCGGTTTTACCCACGCCAGACTCGCCAACCAACAAGGGATTATTTTTGCGCCGACGACATAGGATTTGCACTACCCGCTCGAGTTCATCAGCACGCCCCACCAGTGGGTCTATGCGCCCGGCTTTGGCTTCCTCGTTTAAGTTGGTTGCGTAGAGCTGCAGGGCTTTTTGTCCGGCATCCGCTTGCTCTTCATCCTCCGCGCGTTGGCTATCAGACAGTGATTCTTCCTCGCCGTCCTCAACCTTGCTGATACCGTGGGAAATGTAGTTCACCACGTCGATACGATTGATGCCCTGCACTTTCAGCAAGTAAACAGCCTGACTTTCTTGTTCGCTGAATATGGCCACCAGCACATTGGCTCCGGTGACTTCCTTACGGCCAGACGACTGCACATGAAAAAGTGATCGCGATACCACGCGCTGAAAACCCAAGGTGGTTTGCGGACCATGCTCTTCTTCACTGGCCGGCAAAATGGGTGTGGTTTCGTCGATGTACTTCTCCAGCTCCTGGGTCAGTTTTTCAACGTCCCCGCCGACGTTGTTAAGGACATCAATGGCAGATTCGTTGGTCATGAGCGCCAGCAGCAAGTGCTCGACAGTAATAAACTCATGGCGACGCTCGCTTGCCTGTTGGGCAATTTGATTCAGCGACTTTTCAAGTTCCTTGCTTAGCATGACTTCTCTCTTTGGTTTCTGGTTTGGGCGCCTGTCTGCAACCGTTCGGGCTGTCTCATCTGACCGCCGCCCCTTAATTCCGTTGTTAAATCGTTGTTCTTTCTATTGGTTCTATTCTGTTGGTTCTATTGTTTCTATTCGGCCTGTTCGCTCTATTCGGTCCAAATCTGCCTTAATCGGCCATTTCCACGGTGGACATCAGCGGGTGATTATTTTCTTGAGAGTACTGATTGACCTGTTCGGATTTGGTTTCTGCAATATCCCGGGGATAAATGCCCACTACCGCAGCGCCCTCGGTATGCACGATCAACATGATTTGCGTGGCCTTTTCTCGGTTCATGCCAAAGAACACCTCGAGAATATGCACCACAAATTCCATCGGCGTGTAGTCATCGTTTAACAGCATGACCTTAAACATGGGCGGCCGCTTAAGTTCTGGATCCGACTCCTGGGTTACAACCCCAACGTCCTGATCTTCATCAAACCCGGGCTCATCACCGCTGTGGTTTCGTATTTCCAATCTGCCCGTCCGCAAATCCATCGTTCCTTTTCGTTGCGCGCCCATGTGACCAGAGGCTTTCTCTACTTCTTCTACTACCGCAAATGTTCCATGTAGATCATCGACAATCATGCTGCTCTTTTCACTTCTTGACTCTTCGCCTTGACTCTTCGCCTTGACTCTTCGCCGGGTTTTCGCGCGCTGCTGTGGTTCCATCCCGCAACCCTGTGGTGGAATCCATGTTCTTTGCCTGGGCGAAGCGCTTCTAAACAGAGCGGGTTTGCCCTAACTCACGAATCCGATCCTAAAGGAGCCCAATGTATAACATAGCCTTGGCTTGTGTTTTGTCTTTGATCCTAACCAGGTCACCATAATGGCGCACATGTGGTCAAAACGTGTGCTCGTTTGCTCTCAAACCGGCTTAAATACAATCAGGTCTAACCGCTAACTGGCCGCACTGATATTGGTATTTGGGGTCTCCAGCCCAATACCCAAGGGGCTTTTTGTGAAAATCTGAGTGCCGGTACGCAGTTACCAAAAGCAGTGCCTTGACTCACTAGGGGATATTCTTAAACCTCGCTTCGCGCAAGGAGGAGTATCTATGCCGAAGGGAATCGTTAAGTGGTTTAACAATGCAAAGGGCTACGGGTTCATCGTGCCAGAGAGTGGTGGCGATGATCTGTTTGCGCATTATTCTGCCGTAACCATGGATGGCTATAAGAGCCTGAACGCTGGTGATGAAGTGGAGTTTGAGGTGACCGTTGGCGACAAGGGCCCCCAAGCGACGAACATCGTCACCGTGGCCCGAGCTGCAGCTAGCCAAGCCGGTCAAGACACTGACAGTCAAGACGCCACAGACAAAGCCAAAGAAGACGCCACAGAAGAGGCCACAGAAGAGGCCGATCAAAGCAGCAACGAAGCGACCTAATCCCCCTCAGAGACTGATTTGTCAGACAGGGCTGTTAGCGCCGTGTCACCGACAGATCTCTTCCACCGTACTGGCGAAGAGGACTGCTGGAATCCTCTAAACTGAGGCTAATGCGGCATTTAGAGTCGGTGACGGACGCATGGCCTTGGCGGCCAGTTCTGGGTTCGGGTTGAAGTACCCTCCCACATCAACTGCATCGCCTTGGGCCTGCAGCAACTCTGCGTTGATCTGATCTTCGTCCGCGGCTAAGCGCTCGGCCAGTGCCGCAAAGCGCTGTTGCATGGCCTGGTCTTTATCCTGACGAGCGACCGCTTCGGCCCAAAACTTCGCCAGATAGAAGTGACTGCCGCGGTTATCGATTTCGTTCACCTTGCGCGATGGCGAGCGGTTGCTGTCCAAAAATTCTGCGATAGCCTCATCCAGGGTTTCGCCGAGTAGCTGAGCTGCAGAGTTATCAAACACCCGCCCCAGATGCTCTAGGGAGGCCCCTAGGGCCAAGAACTCACCCAGACTGTCCCAACGCAGGTGCCCTTCACTTTCAAATTGCTGCACATGCTTGGGAGCAGAACCTCCGGCACCGGTTTCAAACAGCCCGCCGCCGTTAATCAGCGGCACGATAGACAGCATCTTAGCGCTGGTACCCAGCTCTAGGATTGGGAACAAGTCGGTCAAATAGTCACGCAACACGTTTCCAGACACAGAAATGGTGTCTTTGCCTTGCCGCATCAGCTGCAACGACTGACGCGTTGCTTGGGCTGGCGGCAAAATACTGATATCCAATCCCTCGGTATCGTGACCCGGCAGATATTGCTCTATTTTCGCGATTAACTGAGCGTCATGCGCACGGTCAGCGTCTAGCCAAAAAATCACTGCAGCACCGGTAATGCGGCCGCGTTGGACAGCCAACTTGATCCAGTCTTGGACCGGCGCATCCTTTACACGACACATACGCCAGATATCACCCGCACTTACCTGATGGCTGTGCACTACTTCGCCGGCACCGTTCACTACCTCGATGCGACCTTCCCCAGGTATTTCAAACGTCGTGTCATGAGAGCCGTACTCTTCAGCCTTTTGCGCCATCAAACCAATGTTTGATGTGGAACCGATTTGCGTGGGATCTAGAGCGCCATGGGTTTTGCAGTCGTCAATGACTTCTTGATACACGGTGGCGTAACAGCGGTCCGGAATCACGGCCTTGGTGTCATGCAGGCCGCCATCGGGACCCCACATTTTGCCGGACTCGCGAATAGCCGCAGGCATGGAGGCGTCCACGATGATGTCACTGGGCACATGCAGGTTGGTGATACCGTAATCTGAATTCACCATGGCAAGATCTGGGCCCTGGGTTAGGCAAGCATCCAAATCTGCTTTGATAGCATCCTGCTGCTCTTGCGGCAGGCGCTGAATTTTGTCGTAGGCATCGCCAATACCATTATTCGCGTCCACTCCCAGCTCTGCGAACACAGCGGCGTGTTTCGTGAACGCAGATTTGTAGTAGGCCTTTACCGCATGGCCAAAGATGATGGGGTCCGACACTTTCATCATGGTGGCTTTGAGGTGCAGCGAAAACAGCACGCCTGATTCGGTACTGGCCAACTGTTCCTCGTAAAAACGACACAGATCGTCCTTGCTCATGAACGCTGCATCCACCACCTCACCCGCCGTCACGGATAAACCTGAAGCAAGCGTCTGACTGGATCCGGACTGAGGATGAAAAACGATGCTTAACTCATCGTCCTGAGCCATGGTGGTGGAGACTTCACTGGCGTAAAAATCAACACCGCTCATGTGGGCCACATGGGTTTTCGAGTCACTGGACCAAACACCCATGGAATGAGGGTGCTTTCTGGCATAGTCCTTTACGGCCTTGGTGGCTCGACGGTCAGAATTACCCTCTCGCAATACCGGGTTTACCGCACTGCCCTTCACTCGGTCGTAGCGGTTTTTGATGTCTTGCTCTTCATCGGTTTGCGGCTCTTCTGGATACTCCGGCAGCGCGTATCCCTGTTCCTGAAGCTCCTTAATGGCCGCCAGCATTTGCGGATTAGAGGCACTGATATTTGGCAGCTTGATGATGTTTGCGGCGGGATCTTGGGTCAGCTCACCTAACTCGGCTAAGTCATCGTTGATGCGCTGTTCGGGTTTCAGCCATTCGGGAAAACTCGCCAAAATACGACCCGCCAGAGAAATATCGCGGGTTTCGATTTGCACGCCAGCGGCATCGGAAAAAGCTTTGATGATGGGTAAGAAAGAAAAGGTCGCTAGCCTGGGGGCTTCATCTGTCTCGGTGTAGATGATTTTTTGGTCGGTGCTCATAAATCTCCCCAGTTTGCTAGACGCTGAAATGCTCTGCATCACCCTCAGCACGGTTGCACCAAGGCATGTTGCCACTAAGTCTCCCACCCCCTCCGGTATTCGACGCGCTGCAATATAGACGTGCCCCCTGTTGAGTGCAACTCAGGGCCTAGCTGGCAGCGCCTACTTTTAGTTCACGCTCCGGTATCTTTCGCGCGCCAGGACTGGGCGCGCTGGTGGTCGTCTTGGGTCGATTCCAGCCAGCTCGAACCCTGATCCGACACCTCTTTTTTCCAAAAAATCGCCTGAGTTTTGAGGTAATCCATCACGAACTCCGCTGCTGCGAAGGCAGCACTGCGGTGAGCACTCGCGACAATGACCAATACGATCTGATCCTCAGGTTTTAGCGTGCCTATGCGGTGAATGACGGTGCAGGCCAACAGCGGCCAACGCTGGGCCGCTTGCTCAACAATTTCGGCGATGCTGGATTCGGTCATCCCGGGATAATGCTCCAAGGTTAGCGAGCCAACTTCGCCGCCGTCGCCAGCCAGCTTGTTGTGATCGCGCACCAAGCCCACAAACGCAGCAATGGCCCCCGCCGCCTCGCCACAGGCTTGGCGCACCGCCTGATATTCTTGAGCCAGATCAAAATCCTGCTGCTGAACTTGGATGACTTCACGCACGACCATTGCCTCCTGTGGTTATCCGCCCGTCACCGGGGGCAAGAAGGCAATTTCTGCGTCTGCCGGAATGTCACCTTCAAGGACTCTCCAATCCGATGACGTAAACTGCTGATTTATGGCCAATCGAACGCCATCGGCCCACAGCGCCTGCCGGGCTGCTTCTGGCAATTGTTCATGTAGCGCTTCCCTCAACTCCGGTATGGATGCCGCTGCCACGGTCAAACTGGCGAGGCCAGTGTCCTCCCGGAGGGAAGCAAAGAACTTAACCGTCGACACGATTCGGCCCTACATAGTGGCCGCTTTTGCCACCGATCTTTTCATCTAAGCCAATCACCTCAATGGTCATTTCTTTGTCTACCGCTTTACACATGTCATAGACCGTCAAGCAAGCAATGCTCACGGCTGTTAATGCCTCCATCTCCACCCCGGTTTGACCGCGTAGGCGGCATTGGGCCTCTACCTTGAGCACGGTGTCGGACAATTCACTGAAGTTCACTGATACCTTGGTCAGGGCCAGTGGATGACATAGCGGGATGAGCTCTGAACACTTCTTCGCCGCCTGAATACCCGCCACCCGAGCCACGGCCAAGACTTCACCCTTGCTCAGCGCATCATCCCTGATGGCCTGCATCGTACTGGCCTGCATGCGCAAAATACCCGAGGCGGTAGCGGATCGCTCGGTGACATCTTTGCCGCCTACATCCACCATGTTGGCCTCTCCAGAGGCATTGATATGGCTTAATTCCATTGATCGTTCCCGAAACGATTATCTACTGTGCTGTTGGCCACTGGCATTGGTGGCTCGGCCGTTGGGCAGAACATTAGCACGCCCGGGCTTTGAAGGTGGAGACCAAGCACTTAACCCCTTGGAACAGAATGCCTAGAGTCCGCCCGAATGCAGTGCAGGCACTGACCCCGGTGCAATGCAAACGCTGACCCAGGTGCCCAGCTAAGCTATGATAGGCCCTCGCCAGCAGCATGAACGCAACCTCTCCATGGTCAGCAACTCCGTTCGATCCGACGCGACCGCAACACCTCAGACCCAAACCGGCAACCTAAAGGTTATTGTCGGCATGTCTGGGGGTGTCGATTCTGCAGTGGCTGCGCACCTTTTGCTGGAAGCCGGTTATCAGGTGGAAGGCCTGTTCATGAAAAACTGGGACGAGGATGACGGCACCGAGTACTGCACGGCCATGACCGATCTGGCTGATGCGGAGCAAGTTTGCCAGCTCCTGGGGATTCCATTGCACACTGCCAACTTCGCGGCCGAGTATTGGGACAATGTCTTTAGTCACTTCTTGCACGAATACCAGCAGTGGCGCACGCCTAATCCGGACATTCTGTGCAATCGCGAAATTAAATTTGAGCAGTTTGTTCGTTACGCCGAAACCCTCGGCGCTGATTACATCGCCACAGGCCACTATGTGCGCCGCACGCCGGTTGGGGCAGACGCCCTACCGGACCAAACCCCGGTGGTATTCTCTAAGGGCACGGACCCCAACAAAGACCAAAGCTACTTTTTGCAGGCGGTACCCAGGCATAAGCTAGAGCGCTGCCTGTTTCCTTTGGGCGATTGGAACAAAAGCGACATTCGCCAATTGGCCCAATCCCTTGGCCTAGCAAATCACCGTAAAAAGGACAGCACGGGCATTTGTTTTATCGGCGAGCGCCGTTTCGCGGATTTTTTAGCCACCTACATCGATGACGCCCCGGGTCCGCTGCGAGATCGTCAGGGCAGACTGCTAGGTGAGCACCGAGGGCTGCACCAGTACACCATCGGGCAACGTCAAGGCATCAACCTTGGCGGCTTACCGGGACGCCCGGAAGCGCCTTGGTATGTCATGGCCAAGCAACCTCAGAGTAACTCGCTCTTCGTCACTCAAGATGAGAAAGATCTATGCGGTGATTGGCTGCGGGCTAACGAAGTGAACTGGCTCACAGAGGTCCAATTGCCCTTGCGCTGTGGCGCGAAAATACGCTACCGCCAACAGGACCAGGCCTGCACCGTGAGTAAGGCCGCGGACGGCACGCTACTCGTGCGTTTTGATACGCCCCAGCGGGCCATCACCACGGGCCAATACGTTGCGTTCTATGACAACGATCGTCTTCTGGGCGGCGCCAACATCGTCGCCGCAGACGCACCGGCCCTGCCGTTGCTCCAGGATCAAGTTCATTGAACCAAGACCATCGAACCAAACCCATTTGAACCAAATCCAATTGAACTTAAACCCATTCAACACCTACACAGTGATACGGAGAATCCTTCTATGCCCGCGCTAGATCCTGTTTTTGCCATCGGCGCTGCCGACGGTCGATATCAAGCCAAAGTCAAAAGCCTTGCCCCCATCGTCAGTGAGTTTGGCTTGATGAAGTATCGGGTCACCGTTGAATGTCAGTGGGTGTTATTTCTCAGCCGTTGTCCGGGCATTACCGAGTTTGCCCCGTTAAGCACAGACAGCGAGCAGTACATTCTGGACATTGCGGAGAACTTTGACGAAGAGGCGGCGCAACAAATAAAGACGCTGGAAAGCACAACCAATCACGACGTTAAAGCCGTCGAATACTTCCTCAAGAACGCTTTTGCCCAGCGCCCAGAGCTGCAAGCCATCAGCGAATGGATTCACTTTGGCTGTACCTCAGAAGATATCAATAACACCGCGTATGGGCTGATGATCAAGAATGCCCGGGATGCAGTGCTGCTGCCGCAGATGCTAGAGCTCATCGACACGTTAGAAGCCTTGGCGGCAAGCAATGCCGAACTGCCCATGCTCTCGCGTACCCACGGACAGACCGCTTCCCCCACTACCCTGGGCAAAGAAATCAAAAATGTGGCGGTGCGTTTGCGTCGGCAGTACAACCAACTGCAGAACATTGAATTGCTCGGTAAATTCAACGGTGCCGTGGGCAACTTCAATGCCCACCTAGTGGCGTATCCCGACCTAGACTGGATAGCGCTCTCGGATCAGTTCATCACCACACTGGGGCTTACCAACAACCCCTGGACCACGCAAATTGAGCCCCACGACTACATTGCCGAAGCAGCCCATTGCCTGATGCGCTTCAATCAAATCCTTTTGGACTTTGACCGGGACGTGTGGAGCTACATTTCTATCGAGTACTTCAAACAGCGTAAGGTTGAAGGCGAAACCGGCTCTTCCACCATGCCCCATAAGATCAACCCCATCGATTTTGAAAATTCGGAAGGCAACATCGGCGTCGCGAATGCCCTGCTCGATCATATGGCCGGCAAACTGGCCGTATCTCGCTGGCAAAGGGACCTCTCGGATTCCACGGTTCTGCGCAACATCGGCACGGCCTTTGCGCATTGTTCCATCGCGTATCAGGCAACTTTGAAAGGCCTATCCAGATTGGACGTCAACCCTCAGGCCATGGCCACAGACCTAGATCAAAGCTGGGAAGTGCTGGCCGAAGCGGTACAAACGGTCATGCGTAAGTTCGGTATGCCTGAACCCTACGAACAGCTCAAAGCGGTGACCCGAGGACGACGTCTTTCGGCGGAGGTCTACCAAGACATCTTGCGCGAATTGGCATTGCCCGATGCAGCGATGCAAGAACTGGCACACCTAACCCCTGCCGACTACATCGGCGTGGCTGCTGTCCTAGCGCGCAAGCCGATGGCATAAACCTTGTCGCCAAAGACCCTGTCGCTAAAGACCGTAGACACCAACGCGCCGGGGCCCCAGTGGGCGTCGGTTCTACTGGGCTGACCTGAGGCGAATGCTGGAGCCTTTGCGCGAATCACGGCACAATGCGCGCCCTTAAAAACACACTTTTCATCACTGCAATAGCGAAGAACACCCTATGAACGAAAAGCACCGCAAACCCCTGAACGGTACCGCACTGGATTACTTTGATACCGAGGAAGCCGTCGAGGCGATTAAGCCCGGTGCCTATGCTGGCCTACCCTATACGGCCAAGGTACTGGCAGAGAATTTGGTGCGGCGCTGTGAGCCAGAGCACCTAGAGGCGGCGCTGGGGCAAATCATTGAGCGCAAGCGAGATTTGGACTTCCCATGGTTTCCTGCCCGAGTGGTTTGCCACGACATTCTGGGCCAAACCGCCTTGGTGGATCTTGCTGGCTTACGCGATGCTATTGCGGCCAAGGGCGGCGATCCCTCTAAGGTCAACCCGGTAGTCCCTACCCAGCTGATTGTGGATCACTCGCTGGCAGTGGAACACGCAGGTTTTGAACCCGACGCTTTTGAAAAAAATCGAGCCATCGAAGATCGCCGCAACGATGACCGCTTTCACTTCATCAACTGGACCAAAACCGCATTCGAGAACGTTGACGTTATCCCGCCCGGCAACGGCATCATGCACCAGATCAATTTAGAGCGAATGTCACCCGTGGTCCACGACCGGGACGGTGTTGCCTTTCCGGATACCTTGGTGGGAACCGATAGCCACACACCTCATGTGGACGCTCTGGGGGTCATCGCCATTGGCGTTGGCGGTCTGGAAGCCGAGAGCGTCATGCTGGGCAGAGCGTCATACATGCGCCTACCGGACATCGTAGGCGTCGAGCTGGTTGGTAAACGCCAAGAAGGCATTACCGCCACAGACATCGTCTTGGCCATTACCGAGTTTCTGCGAGAAGAACGCGTGGTCTCCAGTTATTTGGAGTTCTTCGGCGAAGGCGCTGATGACCTTACCCTGGGAGATCGAGCCACCATCTCCAACATGACGCCGGAATTCGGCGCCAGCGCAGCGATGTTTTACATCGACGACAAGACCATCGACTATCTGCGCTTGACCGGCCGCAGCGACCAGCAAGTGGCCCTGGTTGAAAATTACGCCAAAACCACCGGCCTTTGGGCGGACCAGATGCGGGGCGCCCAATACGAACGTGTGTTGACGTTTGATCTGTCCAGCGTTGGCCGCAACATTGCAGGACCATCCAACCCCCATCGACGAGTATCCACCAGTGACCTTGCGGCCCAAGGCATTGCCGGCGTCGTAGAGTCCGAAGAAGGCAAGATGCCGGATGGCGCCATCATCATTGCAGCCATCACCAGTTGCACCAATACCAGCAACCCCCGCAACGTCATCGCGGCGGGTTTGTTGGCACGTAATGCCAACGCCAAGGGCCTGACGCGCAAACCCTGGGTGAAAAGCTCGCTAGCGCCTGGCTCCAAAGCGGTACAACTGTATCTACAAGAAGCCAACTTGCTTCCTGAGCTGGAACAGCTCGGCTTTGGCATCGTGGCCTTTGCCTGCACGACGTGTAACGGCATGAGCGGTGCCTTGGATCCAGTCATCCAGCAGGAAGTCATTGATCGGGACCTTTACGCGACCGCGGTGCTCTCCGGAAACCGCAACTTCGATGGACGAATCCATCCCTATGCCAAGCAAGCGTTCTTAGCGTCACCGCCCCTGGTTGTCGCCTATGCCATTGCAGGCACCATCCGCTTCGACATCGAAAAAGATGTGCTGGGCACGGACCAGGAAGGCAACCCCGTGCGACTTATCGACATCTGGCCGAGCGATGCGGAAATCGATGCCATCGTTGCCCAAAGCGTTAAACCCCAGCAATTCACCGCAGTCTACGAACCCATGTTTTTGGATGTACGAGACGTCACCGATGCTACCGCCCCCCTTTACGATTGGCGGCCCCAAAGCACCTACATTCGCCGCCCTCCTTATTGGGAAGGCGCTCTGGCTGGCCAGCGCTCATTGGCCGACATGCGGCCGTTGGCGGTCCTCGGGGACAACATCACCACAGATCACTTGTCTCCATCCAACGCGATTTTGATGGACAGTGCTGCCGGTGAGTACCTGCACAAAATGGGCCTGCCCGAGGAGGACTTTAACTCCTACGCCACACACAGAGGCGACCACCTCACCGCCCAACGTGCGACGTTTGCTAACCCGAAACTGCTCAACGAAATGGTGCAACGCGATGGCGAGATCCAGCAAGGATCCTTAGCGCGGGTCGAGCCAGAAGGTCAGGTCGTGCGTATGTGGGAGGCTATCGAAACCTACATGGAGCGTAAGCAACCGCTGATCATTATTGCGGGCGCGGACTATGGCCAAGGCTCTTCCAGAGACTGGGCCGCCAAGGGCGTGCGACTGGCCGGTGTGGAGGCCATCGTTGCCGAGGGGTTTGAGCGCATTCACCGCACCAACCTGGTCGGCATGGGCGTACTGCCACTGGAATTCAAAGAGTCAGAAACCCGCCATACCTACGCCATTGATGGCACCGAAACATTCACGGTTATTGGCGAGCCGGCACCTCGGGCCGACCTGACGGTGGTAATGACCCGACGCAACGGCGAAACGGTGGAAATCCCCACCACTTGCCGACTGGACACAGCAGAGGAAGTGTCGATCTATGCCGCTGGCGGCGTACTGCAGCGCTTCGCTCAGGACTTTCTTGAAGCGTCAGCGGGTTAACAGGACAAAGCCATGAGTGAAGGACAATTTCGTATCCCCGCCACCTACATGCGCGGTGGCACTAGCAAGGGGGTTTTCTTTAACTTGGCTGAGCTGCCACTGGCGGCCCAAACACCCGGACCGGCACGGGATGCGTTATTGCTTAGGGTAATCGGTAGTCCGGATCCCTATGGCAAGCATACCGATGGCATGGGCGGCGCTACTTCCAGCACCAGCAAGACGGTGATTGTGAGCCCCAGCGCCCAGCCCGGCCACGATGTTGATTACCTGTTTGGGCAGGTATCCATCGATCAGCCATTTGTGGATTGGAGCGGCAACTGCGGCAACCTGTCCGCAGCGGTGGGTCCTTACGCCATCGTTCAAGGCATGCTGCCCGCTGACCGCATCCCCAAGAACGGCATGGTGGAGGTTCGTATTTGGCAGGCCAACATTGGCAAAACCATCGTCAACCAAGTGCCCATCCGGGACGGTCAGGTGCTGGAAACCGGGGACTTTGAGCTGGACGGGGTGACTTTTCCCGCGGCGGAAGTTGCGGTGGATTTCATCGACCCCGCCGATTCCGACGGCGGTGCCATGTTTCCTACCGGCAATCTCGTGGACGCTCTGGACGTCCCGGGTATCGGTGTCTTAAATGCCACTTTGATCAACGCCGGCATACCCACCATTTTCCTCAACGCCGATGAGCTGGGTTATAGCGGCTGCGAGCTGCAAGAGGACATCAACGGTTCCAGCGACGCATTACAGCGTTTTGAAACCATTCGAGCCCATGGCGCCATCAAAATGGGACTGATCTCTGACGTTGCCGAGGCCCAGGCCAGGCAACATACCCCCAAGGTGGCGTTTGTGGGCCCGGCCGCTTCCTACGCCGCATCCAGCGGCAAGGTTGTCAACGCCGATGACATCGACCTCGTAGTGCGAGCCCTTTCTATGGGCAAGTTACACCACGCCATGATGGGCACCGCTGCCGTGGCCATTGGTACCGCTGCAGCGATTCCCGGCACCTTGGTGAATCTAGCCGCCGGAGGCGGGCCAAGAGATCAGGTCACTTTCGGTCACCCGTCTGGCACCTTGAAGGTGGGAGCTAAAGCCACAGAACAGGACGGTCAGTGGCAAGTCACCAGCGCCAGCATGAGCCGCAGTGCCCGGGTGCTGATGGAAGGTTGGGTGCGAATTCCCAAGGACACGTTCTAGCACCCTCATCCGCTGATGGTCATATGCGGTCAAGCCCCCTGCGGCTTGAACCGCAAACCGCCAGGCATAACCACCACGATGGTAGAGCAGCGATCTCCCTGAGGTTTTCGCTGCTGCCACCGGCCTTGAACGGATTAGCGCTCCGCTAGCGGCTTAAGCACCCGTGGCTCTGGGCCAACGTAGTCTGCACTGGGTCGGATAATCCGATTGTTCTCGCGCTGCTCCATGACGTGAGCGCTCCATCCCGAAACCCGTGAGCAGACAAAGATCGGGGTGAACAACTTGGTGGGAATGCCCATGAAGTTGTACGCCGAGGCGTGGAAAAAGTCCGCGTTGGCAAACAATTCCTTCTCATCCCACATCACTTTTTCGATGGCACATGACACCGGGTAAAGAACCGTGTCCCCTACTTCCGTCGCCAGTTTTTCCGCCCACTGCTTAATGATCACGTTACGCGGATCTGACGTGCTGTAGATCGCGTGACCAAAGCCCATGATCTTCTCTTTGCGTTCCAGCATGCCCATTAAGCCGCTGGTGGCTTCTTCTGCGGTGGAGAAGTTCTCAATCAACTCCATAGCCGCTTCATTAGCGCCGCCATGCAGCGGGCCGCGCAAAGAACCGATAGCGCCAGTCACACAGGAGTGCATGTCCGACAGCGTAGACGCACATACTCTGGCCGTGAACGTGGATGCATTGAACTCGTGTTCTGCATACAAGATCAACGAGACATCCATGACGCGCTGATGCAACTCGCTGGGTTTTTCGCCGGTGAGCGTTTGCAGAAAGTGTCCTGCTAGCGAGTCAGCATCGGTATCGGTATCAATGCGCACACCATCGTGACTGAAGCGATACCAATAGTTGATGATGCCGGGCAAGGCGCCCAGCAAACGATTTGCCACCGTCTGTTGATTAGAAAAATCACCTTCAGGCTCTAGATTACCCAGCATGGAACAACCGGTACGCATTACGTCCATGGGATGAGTTGAAGCAGGAATGCGTTCCAGCACTTCCAGCAACGTAGCCGGCAGCTTGCGATTCGCTTTCAGTACTTTTCGATAATCCTCCAGCTGACTGGCATTGGGTAGCTCGCCGTAAAAAATCAGATAGGCCACTTCTTCAAAGGTCGCGTTATCCGCCAGATCGGTGATGTCATAGCCTCGATAGGTCAGGCCCGTACCACTTTTGCCTACGGTGCACAGCTCTGTGCTACCCGCGCTTTGTCCGCGAAGCCCGGCTCCGCCCAGTTTTTTCTCAGCCATAAAATCCTCCTTTAATGCTCAGTATGTGGTTCGTGCACTAGGGTTGATCACCCAATCCGTACCTGATGTGCTGTGTGGCGGCGAATCCAGCCGACCTCGCCACCCTGCCACTTCGCATCGACAAATCACTGTATAGCCATCTGCCGCTGCACTTTCAGACCTCAGTGCACTTTACTCGCTGCTGTTATGCCTTGGCTTGATCGGCAAACAGCTCGTCCAATTTCTCTTCGTATGCGTGGTAGCCCAAGAAGTCATAGAGCTCCATGCGTGTTTGCATGGTATCCACAACGCTGGCTTGGGTGCCTTCCTCTTTTAGCGCCTGATAGACCGTCAAGGCAGCCTTGTTCATGGCCCTAAACGCGGACAGCGGATACAAGGCCATGGCGATGCCCACCTCTGCTAATTCGTCAACATGGTACAGGGGGGTTTGACCGAATTCCGTCAGGTTCGCCAGCACCGGCACGCCGGCAGCTTCGATGATGGGACGATACATATCAATTTCAGTCATGGCCTCGGCAAAAATGGAATCCGCCCCCGCCTCGGCGAAGGCTCCCGCCCGGTCAATGACCGCGTTAATGCCGTCTACCGACAACGCATCGGTTCGGGCCATCACCACAAAATCCGCATCGGTTTTCGCGTCCACTGCCGCCTTAATGCGATCCACCATTTCCTGAGTAGAAACGATGGCTTTGTTTGGCCGGTGTCCACAACGCTTTTGCGACACCTGGTCTTCAATATGAACCGCCGCCGCGCCTGCTGCGGTCATGTCACGCACGGTTTTAGCAATGTTAAACGCCCCACCCCAACCCGTATCGATATCCACCAGGAGGGGTAGATCGGTAGCCCCAGTGATCCGGCGCACATCTTCCAGCACGTCGTTGAGCGAGGTCATACCTAGATCCGGCAAACCATAAGAAGCGTTGGCTACGCCGCCACCAGAAAGATAAATGGCCTGATGCCCGACTCGCTCGGCCATTAACGCGGTGTACGCGTTGATGGTTCCCGGAATTTGCAGCGGCTTAGGCGCGGCTGCGTCGATGGCTGCTCTGAATTTCTTACCTTGGCTCATGAATACCCTCCAATCCGTGTCACGACACCTAATCTTTACGGGCGCAGATCATACCCGACTTGCTTGTCTAGATCGCGCCTTAAAGCGCCCTGGCCCCCAAATGGGCGCAGGTTATTTTCTTGCCGTTAAAACCCGGCTTGGGCTGTCGCGATCAACTGGCGCAGTTCGTCGTAGTTTGAGGCCAGAGGATATTGTGGGAACTCGCTGCGCACGTTGTCAGGCGCTTGAAAGAAAATACCGGCGTGGGCCTCTTCCAACATGGACACGTCGTTAAAGGAATCTCCAGCGGCAATGACGTTTAGCTGCAGCGATTTAAAGGCCTTAACCGAACAACGCTTGGGATCTGGCTGACGTAACTGATAACCCACAATACGATCGTCTGCCACCACCAGCTTATGGCACAACAAAAACGGTTCATCCAACTGGGCCATTAGCGGCGCGGCGAACTCGTAGAATGTGTCAGAGATAATCGCGACCTGAAAATTCTGGCGCGCCCAACGAAGAAAATCTGCTGCACCCGGGAGCGGCCTGAGCTTGGCGATTTCAGCCTGAATTTGGCTCAAGGTAATGTCGTGTTCCGCAATGATCCCAAGCCGATAATTCATTAGGTCGTCGTAGTTAGGAATATCTCGGGTGGTCTTCAACAGCTCCGGAATCTGGGTCTCTTTCGCAACCGCCTGCCACACCTCGGGCACCAACACCCCTTCCAAATCCAAACACAATACGTCCACGAGTTACCTCACAAAAAATTTGGCGTAAGCATATAGCAAGAGATTCTTTTTTTCGGAATTTTCATGCTGTTAACGTGCCGCGCCATACGAACACCTGATTAGGAACATGGTTAATCCAATGAACGTTGAAACCACCGGCAACAGCCCAGCATCTGCTAACCCACTGAGTCAGCGCGTAACCGAAACTCAAGCGCTGCTGCACCAAGCCATGACGGAATTCGATCAGGACAACATTGCGGTGTCCTTCAGCGGCGCCGAGGACGTGGTCCTAATCGACTTGATCCGCGAAGCGGGCCTTACGTGCCGGGTGTTTTCTCTAGACACCGGTCGGTTACCCATCGAGACCTATCAATACTTGGAGACCGTGCGCAAGCACTACCAGCGCCCTATCGAACTGGTGTATCCGGATCCGTCGGGTGTTGAGGCTCTGGTCAATGCCAAGGGGTTGTTCAGCTTTTATACCGATGGGCACCAAGAATGCTGTGGGGTGCGTAAGGTAGAACCTCTGCGCCGCAAACTGGCGACGTTAGACGCATGGATTACCGGCCAACGCCAAGATCAAAGCGTGACCCGGGCTCAGGTACCCCTGCGCCAGGCGGACGAGGCTTTTTCAACGCCAGAACACCCATTGGTCAAGTTCAACCCGCTGGCTCGATGGACCTCTGCCGACGTGTGGCAGTACATTCGCGAAAACCGGATCCCTTATAACCCGCTACACGATCAGGGCTTTATTTCCGTGGGCTGCCAGCCCTGCACCCGAGCGGTTGGCCCATTTGAGCATGAACGCGCTGGCCGTTGGTGGTGGGAAGATCCAGACCACAAAGAGTGTGGTTTGCACGGTCAAAACCTGATTCCGTTGGCCAAAGTCTCCTAAAGCCAGCAAAGCTCGGAGCGTGCTGGCGTCTCCAAACCCTTAACGAGGTGACGGCTGGGTAATTATTACCCTCGCTAGATCGCGCTGTTAGTGCACCGGCAGGGACAGCTCGTTGAACAGCGTCTCCCGCTCGGCAGAAGTGAAGCACTCTTGGGCCTGGGCCACCGTGCGCGGGTCTAAGTGCGGCGCAAAGGACTGAATCAAATCCAACATGTAGCGGCGTAAAAACGTCCCCCGACGAAATCCTATGTGGGTCACGCTGGCTGCAAAGAGATGCCCCGCATCGATGCGCACTAAATCGCTATCCTGATCCGGATCAAACGCCATTGAAGCGATGATGCCCACGCCCAGACCCAGCCGCACATAAGTCTTGATCACGTCCGCATCCGTGGCGGTAAAGACCACGTTGGGAACTAGGCCAGCGCTGCCAAAAGCTTCATCCAGACGAGACCGCCCGGTAAAACCGAACACATAGGTCACAATGGGAAAGTCGGCTATGTCCTGCAGGGTCAGGCTTGTGGGATCCGTCGCTTTGACCGCTAGGGGATGGTCCTTAGGCACCACTAGCGCCCGGTTCCACTCATAGCACGGCATCATGATCAAATCCTTGAAGAGCTCCATGCCCTCGGTGGCGATGGCAAAGTCAGCAGCTCCGGAAGCGGCCAACTCGGCAATTTGTGCCGGGGTGCCCTGCTTCATATGCAAATTTACGTCGGGATAAGCCGCTCTGAAATGTTGAATGACCTTGGGTAAGGCGTAACGCGCCTGAGTATGGGTCGTCGCAATGGTCAACTCACCCACGGCTTCTTCGGAAGCCTCCTGGGCAATCTGCTTGATGGTCTGAGTCCGGCGCAGCACCTCGGATGCCATGTCGATGATTTGTTGACCGACCTGAGTGACTTCGGTGAGGTGTTTGCCGCTGCGGACAAAGATTTCTACACCCAGCTCATCTTCCAAAAGCCGGATCTGTTTGCTCACCCCGGGCTGAGAAGTAAACAGAGCCTGTGCCGTGGCGGACACGTTCAAATCGTGCTTGGCCACCTCAACGATGTAGCGCAATTGTTGGAGTTTCATGATTCATGCCAAAGTCTTGGGGAGCGGCATTCTACACGCGGAGTTATAAAAAGAAATTTTTTATTCTATTTTTGCGCTAATTATTCACAACCCCATGAGGCACGTGGCCTGAGGGAATGTGGGGGTTGGCTCGATCACAGTGGGCGGCTTGGTCATCGAAGAAAATATCCGCTTCAAAAGCCTGCAAAAAAGCCGTTTTATCCATACCGCCCAAAAACAAAGACTCGTCCAAACGAATATCCCAGTTCCGCAGGGTGCGGATCACCCGTTCGTGGGCGGGTGCGCCCCTGGCCGTCACCAATGCCGTGCGAATCGGGCTTTGTCCTTCAGGAAATTCCTGCTGAAGCCTATGCAGCGCGGCCAAAAACGCCTTGAACGGGCCGCCAGCCAGAGATTCATGAGCCTGGTCCTTTTCCGACTCACTGAAGGCTTCCAGCCCCTCTTGTTGATAAATCCGCTCAGCTTCATCAGAAAAAAGCACCGAATCGCCGTCAAAAGCCAGTTTCAACAACCCATCTTTGGATTCCTTAGCGGGTCGCATACGGCCCAGCAGCGTTGCAGCCGCGACGTTTTGCGCCAGCGCCTGACGCACGTCGTCGGCGTAGGTCGACAGGAACAGATCGCAGTTGAAGCCGCGAATGTATCGATACGGGGACTCACCACCGCAAAAGGCAGCTCGGGTAATGTCCAAGCCGTGACTTCGGATGGAGTTAAAAACACGCAGCCCCGTGTCTGCAGAATTGCGGGACAGAAGCAGTATTTCTACTCGAGGTTTGTCGAATATCTTGTTGATATTTAACAATTTTTCTACAAGGTAAAATCCGTCGCCCGGCTCCAGAACCGAGTCTTCCATGGAAATTTGATAGCGCCGATAAGCCTCTAACCCTTCGCGTTGATAGATTTCATTGGAGGTACTGAGGTCAAACAACGCCGTTGAGGAAATACCGACGGTTAATGGCAACTCTTCGGTAGTTGGGGACATCTCAGGCATCCAAGTCCGGAATCAGCTCGCCTTCCAGCTTGTGAATGGCGTCTTTGAGCTTGAGCTTGCGGCGCTTGAGCCGCTGAATGCGCATGGTGTCGTGATGACGACTGCTGGTGAGATGATTGATCGCCACGTCCAAATCGCGATGTTCGGTTTTGAGAGACTCCAGCCAACGAAGCCGCTGGGAGTTTGCATCATCGAAATCCACAGCGATTCCTCAGCGTTAAACAAAAGCCATCGGTAAATAACGGGCTGGCGGCCACTGCTTGGCTCATGCTGGTGTCGCTATTCCAAATCCAACATGGCTGCGCCTTCGGCCTCGAGCAAAGACATGCGCTTGCTCCAGTTTTCCAGCAAGGCAAAGTGCCCTTCACTGATATCGAAGGCTTTGCGAATCTCATTAATCAGGCACTCTTCTTCGATTTCAAAGGCACCATCGGCGTAGCTGAGCTTGCACAAGTTCACCAGCACGATCAGTCGAGATTGACGATCCGGAAAGACCTTCTCGATCCCCTCTAGCTCTAGATATTCCACCTGGAAATCCTTGGCTACACCCATCTCCCGTCGGAAGGCTTCCAGCATACCCTCTTCATTGGGGTCCAAAAGACCATCAGACACGATGACGTTGTGAGCCAAGCGCAACATGGCTTCTTGCTGGTCGCGCTTGAGGGTGGAAAGCCACATGGGCCTAGGCTGCCACCTGCTGAATCAAACTGGCGAACATGATCAGAACGGACAGCCACCCCAACCCTAAAAACGCCTTCATCACGATATTCTGGTCAAAGAAATCCTCGATTAGATGCCACATGCGATCGCTACTCCTAGCTTTACGTATTGCAGTTCAATACTTGTTTGAACTCACTTGAATGACGAGTCCCTTTAACGGCCCGCCCCGACGGGTGCAAATGTTAACCCTTGTGACTCGCGCTTGATAGCGTCCCTAGCAAAAGAATAACCGCCGGTACTGTCCGCATTCTGACGACTTGTTTAGACTCCGCTCATGCCTGTTGCCTTCGCGCACATACCACCTCAGCACTTGGATGACATTGCCAATTGCTGGGTGTTGACCCCCAACGAGCGTCTGGCTCGGGAATTCTCCACCGCCTTTGATCTCGCACAGGCTGAATCTGGCGCAGTGGCCTGGCCCAGCTTGACCTGCATGAGTCTGGGACGCTTTTGGCTCAAGCAATTCCTGTGGCTGCAAGACATGGGGCTGGCGACACAAAAACTGATTCCGCAAAACGATATCAATCTGCGTTTTCAACAAAACGCGCCAGCAAACTACGCCCAGCAGACCCGTGTGGCGGTGAGCGCTTGGCAGCAAACCCGAGCTTATGACATTGATTTGCACAGCCCGCAAATGGCTAACGAGCGCAGTGGATACTTTGTTCAATGGTGTCAACGCGCAATGCCCGAGAGCGTGGATGAGGTTGTGGTGGAAGCAGACTTACCCCGCCTGCTGGTCCCCTTTGCACAGGAAATTGCCGCAGCCGCGCAGCAGCGTTTCCTGCTTATCGACATCGAGCATTTGACGCCAGCGGAGAGCGAGTTTTTCCAGCGGGTGCAGCGCGCCGATCACGGGGACGTTAATCTACTGCAGGCCGGGCAATGGCACAGCGGCTTTGATCGGGATCTTGGCCTGATGTCCCAGACCGGCGCCGCCCATGAAGCTCTGCCAACTGTCACGATGCATGGCTTTGACTCCCTGGGTGAGGAGTTAATGGCCGCCGCAGATTGGGCCAAAGAACGACAGCGGGAAAACCCTGAAGCATCCATTGGCGTCGTGGTGCCGGACCTCAGCGGCAACTATGACCGAGTGCTGCGTCAGTTTTCTGCCACCTTGTCCCCCCACAATGACAGTAGAAGCCCCACGTTTGACCTTTCAGGCGGCAAAAGTCTGGCCAGCCAGCCGGTCTGGCAACACGCCCGGATTTTCCTGCAGTGGTTAACCCAGCCAGCTGACCAATCCACCCTGGCACCGCTGCTGCATTCCCCTTTCCTGGCCTTACCCTGGTGCCAGGATTTACAGCAACAATGGCCGAGCTGGGCCACGCGCAAGCTCAGCATCAGTGCTCTGCTAATGGACGAGTCATACCACTCCCTGAGAGAACGAATAGCCAAGTTGCCCAACAAGGCCAGATTGGATGTTTGGATCCGTCAGGTGAACGAACTGCTGGACTGTGTGGCATGGCCACGCACCCAGGAATTGGGGTCTATTCAATTTCAGGCCGCCCAGCGTATTCGTGAAGTTTTGTCCGAACTAACGGCGAATCCAGACCCAGCCTTGATCAGCTTCGCCAACGCCATGGAACTCATGGACTGGGCCCTAGATCAAACCTTTGCCCCCCAGCGCCAAGCCTCCAACATTCAAATTCTTGGTTTGCTCGAAACCACGGGCCTCAGCTTCGACCATCTCTGGGTTTGCGGTATGAGCGCCGAGCAATTTCCGGGCAAGGCCACGTTGCCGTCGTTTATTCCTCGTCAGGTGGCAGTCACTCACGGCTTACCCCGCTGCACCCAGGATCAGGAGTTGGCCTTTGCTCAGCGCACCCTTGCCTCTTGGGTTTCTCGTGCCGGCCAGTTACAGATGAGCTACACCTGGACCCTCAACGGCGCCGAGGTAAATCCCACACCACTCATTGCGCCCGCCGAACTGGGCTCCCTGACGAGCTACCGAGAAGTCACCCCACTGAATCAACGACACCCGCTGATGAGTCCCAGCGGCGTTCCTTTACAAACCGAAGATGATCGCCTTGGCTCGCCAATGCCCCCAGGCCCCGTCCCGGGAGGCAGTCAGCTGCTGGAGTTACAAGCTCAGTGCGCGTTCAGTGCCCACGCCATTTTTCGGTTAGGCCTTGGCCAGGACATTGAACCCAGAGATTTTCTCAACCCCATGGAACGCGGCATCACCTTGCACCGGGTATTAGAACGTTTGTACCAACAATTTCCGGACCCTGAGATTGCCTGGCAACAAAGCGAGTCCGTGCTGCCAGACCTATGCGCGGAAGCCCTGAGCCGCTACAGCCATCTACCCCAGAGCTTTGTTGCGGCAGAGCTGACCCGCCTGCAGCAATTGATATCGGAATTTTTAGCCCTAGAGCGTCAGCGCGGGCATTTTCAAGTGCTGGAAACCGAGCGGCGCTATGTGCTGGAACTGGGCAGCCTAAGCTTTACCCTGCGTATCGACCGCTTGGACCAGATCAACGATCAGATCATCGTCATTGACTATAAAACCGGCAGGGTCAGCATCAGTGGCGCTCAACACGACTTGGTGTCTCCCCAGCTACCCTGCTACAGCCTGATTCGTGACGACATTGCGGGGGTCTATTACGCCCAGCTGCGTGAGGATGATTGCAAGCTGGTCGGCCTAGCAGAGGATGATCAGCAGCTGACCCAGACAAAGCAGCGCAAAATCAAAACCACGGCCACTGACATGCCTTGGCAACAACAGCGCGACCACTGGCAGCGACAGTTGGATGGTCTGGCATCGGATATTGCCGCGGGTAACGCCGGGGTGAATCCACTGCCCCAAGCCTGCCGATACTGCCATCTCAGCGCACTGTGTCGGGTCGACGAAAAATCTCAGGCCAGCGATCCTTTGCGGGGACAGCCTTGAGCGGGGGTAAACAGCCTTGAGCGGGGGTAAACAGCCTTGAGCGGGGGGTGGACAGCCTTGAGCGGGGGTAAACAGCCTTGAGCGGGGTTAAAAACAAGACACTGCCACCGCCGGATCAACGGCAACGCGATCAAGCGTTGTCTGCTGACGGTTCGTATATCGTTCAGGCCCCGGCCGGATCCGGCAAAACCACCCTGCTGGTGCAACGCTACCTACAGCTGTTAGCGGTGGTCAGACGCCCAGAGGAAATTCTTGCTATCACCTTCACCCGGGCTGCAGCCATGGAGATGAAGCAGCGGGTACTTGCTGAGTTGCAGCAAGACACGCCGTTGACCCAAGCCATTCGACAGCAAGACAGCGCCCACGGTTGGATGCTAAATCGCAACCCGAATCTGCTGAAAATTCAGACCATCGACAGCTTTGCTACCGAGCTTGCTACCCAAATCCCCGGCGATCAAAGCGCCGAAGGCATGAGCATCGACGACAAGCCCGAGCATTTTTATTTGCAGGCCGGGCGCAACGTGCTGAGCAAACTCTTTACCTCAGACCCCAGCAGCTTCTATGTGAGTCAGTTCCTAACAGCGTTGGATAACAATGCTGATACTGCGGACCGTTTGCTCACCGCCATGCTCGCCAAGCGCGATCAATGGTTGGACGTGGCCAGGCGCATCACAAGCTTAGCTCTGAGCGGCGATGAAGAAATACCGACCACACTGAATCGGGCCATCGAAGATTTGCAGGAAGCGCTATTGAAGCCCCTGCAGCGGCGCTTGAGCGATGACGATCACCAAATGGTGCAACACATCGCCGAGGTTATTGACCAAGATAGCGACATTTTGGCCCTGCTGCCCCTGATGTTTACCCAAGCCGGCAGCTTGCGAAAAGCCATCGACCGCCGGCAGGGAGAGGCCTTCGCCGACAAAGAATTCAAAGGTGAGTTTTTGTCGTGGCTGGCCAGTTTACGAGAACGAGATTTGGAGCCCCTACTCTTCGCCTGCTCTCAACTGCCTGGCCTTCAAGAAGATCCAGACGCCTTCGATACCCTGATTGCCACCGGGGTGACATTGGCCCTGGCCGCCGCTGAACTTGAGTCTTTGCTACAGCAGCGCCGAAGCCTGGACTTTACTGGCATGCTCATGCGCGCCAGCGCCGGCCTGGAAGATGAACAGGGCCCTACTGACCTGGCCCTATACTGGGATTACCGCATAAGCCACTTGTTAGTGGATGAATTCCAAGACACCTCCCGCAGCCAATTCCAGTTTTTTAATCTGCTGACGGCCGGCTGGACGCCGGGTGATGGCAACACCTTTTTTGCTGTGGGCGACCCCATGCAGTCGGTTTACCGCTTTCGTGACGCCGACGTATCCATCTTTGCTCACTGTTGGCAGCATGGCCTACCCAATGTGCCCTTGGAGCCGCTTCAGCTTAGCGCCAACTTTCGCTCTAGCCCGGAACTGGTGGCTTGGAACAATGCGCTGTTCAGCCAGCTATTCCCCGCCGAGGGTCTACCCCATCTGGGCGCCATTCCGTTTTCGCCGGCCCAGGCCCAACAATCCCAAACCAGCGACCGAGGCGAGCAATCAACGCCCATCCTCCAGCATGCCTTTGTGGATGAGCATGCCGAAGCCCAGGCCATAGCCGCGCATATCAAAGGCTTGCTGGCGCGTATCCGCGACGACAGCGACGAAAAAATTGGCGTGCTTTGCCGCGCCCGCACGCATTTACCGCTGTTGTTGCAGACCTTCAAAGCCGAGGGCATTGACTTTACCAGCACGGATATCGACTCCCTGGCGGCGGAACCGATTGTTACGGATTTGCTGACCCTACATCGGTTGCTGTTACGCCCAAGTGACAGACTGGCTTGGTTCAGCTTGCTGCGCAGCCCCATGATAGGGCTCACGCTAAAGCAGCTAGAACACTTGGTTCCAGAGGACGATTTGCTGGAAGCCTGTGTGCGACTGCAGCCACAAGAGCCCAGACTGCAACGGCTCGTCAGCGCCATAGAATGGGCCCGCCATCGCTTGTTTGAGCTTCCGCCTTGCGAAGTGGTCGAGGGATGCTGGATGCGCCTAGGCGGCGTGGATGCCTATCCCGAAGCTGCCCTGATTCATGCTCAAGCTTGGTTCGATTTGCTGGAATCGGTGCGGGATCAGGCCTGGGACCCAACCCATGTAGCGGAAAAAACCGCTGACCTTTATGCCCAAGACCACAGCCATGCCCGGGTTCAAGTGATGACCATTCACAAATCCAAAGGTCTGGAATTCACCCACGTCATACTGCCTAACCTGGGCCGACGAGGACGACCCGACGAGGCCAACTTATTGCTGTGGCGCCCTACCCCCAATGGGCTGCTGGTGGGTATACGACAAGACCCCGTGCATCAGTGGCTGCGCTTTGAGGAAAAAAGCCGCAGCGAAAACGAAGTAAAACGACTGCTCTATGTGGCCTGCACTCGGGCTGAGCAGAGCCTCTGGCTCAGCACGGCGAGCCAACGCCCCAAACCTGCTGGGCTGGCACAATATCTGCCTGATCTGGCGGTACCCAAGACTGAAGAGCCTGTCCCTGAGAGCGATGAAACGGACAAACCCACGGTGCCAGAGGCCTACCAGGGTTTGTTGCGACGCCTGCCTGGCGACTATCGTTGGTCGGCAGAATCGGCGCTACTGGACGAAGGCTCCAGTCCCGCTGCTGTGGGGCTTGATGGAGCGCTGGCTGTGGAAGGTGCAATTCACCCAATCACCAGCGCCACCGAGCATGAAGACGATCGCTCTAATCGCTTCAATCTCTCTCTGGGGAACTTGGTGCATCTGTCCCTGGCCCATATCGGTGAACAACACCGCCAATCTCGGGAGGTGGATATGGAGCACCTGAGGTCCCGCATGCAGTCTTGGCTGCCAAAACTCGACGCGCCAACCCAGCAATGGACACAAGTGCTGGATGCGGCTCTAGAGCACATCCGCCTCACCCTGGCAGACGCTAACGGTCAGTGGCTGTTACAGGCGCACCCAGGGGGTCATTTTGAATGGCCGGTAACCATTGCAACCACCACTGGCCCCAGACGCCTTATCTTTGATCGTATCTTTCAAGGGCCTGATGCTTGGTGGATCGTGGACTTTAAGACCAGCCAACCCCAAGAGCATGAATCCCTTGAGGACTTCCTGAATGAGGAACGCCAGCGCTATCGCCCGCAACTGAATCAATATCACCGCGCATTAAGTGCGCTGCTGCAGCAACACCCCAACCCACTGAGCCACGAGGCCTCATCACCTCTGGCGATCAGGACCGGTCTGTACTTCACCGGATTAGCTCGGCTTGAGGAGCTGACGCACTAACCCCAGCCTTGGGGCATCTGCCAACCCCTAAGCCGAAAAAGGACTCAACTCAGCTCAGTCGTTGCTTTTCTGAGATGGGCGTTTACCATGCCCGGCCTGAAATCAGACCCAGCAAGGCCAATTAGCGGCATCAAGGAGAACTGCGTGCAACTCGAAAACTTGAATATCGAACAGCAGGAAGTACTGATCACTCCCGATCAGCTCAAAGCAAAACTTCCCGTGAGCGATGAGCTGCGCGACGCCATCAGCGACTACCGTGACACGGTAAAGAACATTGTTGATCGAAAAGACCCCAGAATGCTGGTGGTGGTTGGACCCTGTTCCATTCACGATGTTGATGCAGCGAAGGAATATGCCGGACGCCTGAAAAAGCTGGCCGACGATATTGCCGATGAGGTGTTTGTGGTCATGCGGGCGTATTTTGAGAAACCCCGCAGCACCGTTGGTTGGAAAGGCCTCATCAACGACCCTCATCTAGATGACAGTTTCAAAGTGGCCGAGGGTTTGCACATTGGCCGACAGCTGTTACTGGATCTATCTACCCTGGGGCTGCCCTTGGCCACCGAGGCCCTGGACCCCATTACCCCCCAATACCTGCAGGACCTGATTTCTTGGTCCGCCATCGGCGCCCGCACCACCGAGTCTCAGACTCATCGCGAGATGGCATCAGGCCTGAGCTGCCCAGTAGGGTTTAAAAACAGCACGGACGGTTCCTTAGGGGTTGCCATCAACGCCCTGGAATCTGTGGCTAGTCCACACCGCTTTCTCGGCATCAATCCCTTAGGCCAAGTGAGTGTGGTGCAAACCAAGGGTAACGCCCACGCCCACGTGGTGTTGCGAGGTGGTAGCGATGGCCCCAACTACAGCCCCGAGCACATACAGGCCTGTGAAGCGTCCTTGGCCAAACTCAATTTGACCCAATCCATCATGGTGGACTGCTCTCACGCCAACTCGAATAAAGATCATCGCCAGCAGCATGTGGTGGTGGAATCTGTGCTGGAGCAGATCGGTCAGGGTAACCGATCCATCACCGGCCTGATGATCGAAAGTCATTTGCACGCAGGTAATCAGGGCATTGGCAGTCGAGAAGAACTGCGTTACGGGGTTTCCATCACCGACGCCTGTATTGACTGGGAAGAAACCGACGCGCTGTTGCGAAAGCTGGCCGCAGGCTTGGCTTCACGCCCCCCAGCCTAAACCGCTAGCTGTAGTAAGCGTTCTCAGTAACCGAGTGGTCGGTCATGTCTTTGACCGCGGTGAGTTCTGGCACCCGCTCGAGCAGAGTGGTTTCCACACTGCCCTTGAGGGTCAGATCCACCGCTGAGCAGCCCTGACACCCGCCACCAAACTGCAGTACCGCCTCACCCTCAGCGGTGACCTCTACTAGGGAAACAATGCCCCCGTGGGCCGCCAGACCTGGATTGATCTCGTTATAGAGGACGTAGTTGATGCGGTCTTCAATGGGTGCATCCGGGCCCACCTTAGGCACTCGAGCATTTGGGGCCTTGATGGTCAGCTGGCCGCCCATCTGATCCTCTTGATAGTCCACTTCCGCGTCTTCCAGATAGGGTTCGCTGCGACCCTCGAACCAGGCGCGAAAACCCTCGTATTCCACGGCAATATCGCCCTCCTGTTCTTCACCGGGACGACAGTAAGCGATGCAGGTTTCGGCCTGAGGCGTACCGGGTTGGGCGACAAAAATACGAATGGCCACCCCTGCATCGTCCTGTTTAGCCAGCAGGTCATGCAAGTACGTTTGGGCGCTGGCGGAAATTTCTATCATTTTTAATCCTGTGAATATCGTCATGGCTTACCCAACGCGGGGCCACGAAAGGCCGCCATTGTACATAGCCAAACTCACCTTTGCAGAAGATCTGTCTGGACAACCGCTGGATGAAAATGTCATCCATCATGAACAACGCTCAAGATTCGGTACGACGGTCTGATTTGTTCCTGTTTCTTGTGTTGCCTAGAGTACGCGCCAATTTACGGCTCCCGGGCACAGGAACACCGACTCATGCAGGCCAATAAAATCCAAACCGCGCAACCGCACCAGCGACCCACTAGGCAGCAACTCATGGACCTGATGCAGCAACGCATCTTGGTTTTGGATGGTGCCTATGGCAGCGCCTTTCAAGGCTATCAACTCAGTGAAGAGGCCTTTCGCGGTGAACGCTTCGCCGATCACACCCATCCGCTGCAGGGCAATCACGATATTTTGAACCTGACCCAGCCAGCCATTGTGGCCGAGGTTCACAACGGGTACTTAGAAGCCGGCTGCGACATCATCAGCACCAACACCTTCAATGCCACCCTCATCGCCCAGGAAGATTTTGCGACCCAAGACATCTGCTTTGAAATAAACGAGCAAGCCGCAAGCATCGCACGACAGTGCGCTGACGCTTTTGCAGACAACGATCAGCCACGCTTCGTCGCAGGCAGCATTGGCCCAACTAACCGCACCGCCAGCATTTCTCCAGACGTCAATCGGCCCGAGTTTCGCAACGTCAATTTCGACGATTTGTGCCAAGCCTATGAGGAAGCGGCTAGAGGTTTGATCGCCGGCGGCATCGATCTGTTTTTGATCGAAACCGTATTCGACACCTTGAATGCGAAAGCGGCCATTGCCGCTTTAGAGAACATCAACCGAGATCTGGCTGAACCCTATCCACTCATCGTCTCTGGCACCATCACCGACGCCAGCGGTCGAACGCTATCCGGTCAAACCTGTGAAGCCTTTTTGTATTCCGTCGAACACGCAAAGCCCATTGCCGTCGGCTTGAACTGCGCTCTAGGCGCAGAACAGTTGCGCCCCTACATACGCGAGCTGGCCAATTTGAGCGAAAGCGGCGTCAGTGCACACCCCAATGCGGGCTTGCCGGATGCGTTCGGCGAATACACCCAAAACGCCGAGCAAATGGCGGTGTTGATTTCTGAGTTCGCCCAAGCGGGATGGCTCAACATTGTGGGCGGATGTTGCGGCACCACGCCGGCGCACATTGCCGCCATCGTCGACGCGGTTAAAGGTGTGCCGCCTCGGCCGTTAACCCCGGCCCAAGCACCAGCTGATTCCGCAAGCCAGGCCGATGCTGAACCCTTTAAAAGCCAGCTCAAACTTGCAGGGCTAGAGCCGCTGAGACTCAACAGTGAGTCTTTGTTCATCAACGTGGGTGAGCGAACCAACGTCACTGGGTCAGCCAAGTTCGCCCGGCTGATTCGAGAAAATCAATTCAACGAGGCTTTAGACGTTGCCCGCCAGCAAGTGACCAACGGCGCCCAGATCATCGACATCAATATGGACGAAGGCATGCTGGATGGCGTCGAGGCCATGCAGCACTTTTTGAACCTGATCGCCACCGAGCCAGACATCTCCCGAGTGCCCATCATGATCGACTCGAGCAAGTGGGAAATTATCGAAGCTGGCCTGAAGTGTGTTCAGGGCAAGGCCATCGTTAACTCCTTGAGCCTTAAAGAGGGGGAAGAATCTTTTATCACCCTTGCTCGACGCTGTAAGGCTTACGGCGCGGCCATGGTGGTCATGGCTTTTGACGAAGAAGGTCAGGCGGACACCTATGAGCGCAAGATTGAGATTTGCCAGCGCAGTTACGACATTTTGACCGCACAGGTGGGCATCGACCCGGCGGACATCATCTTTGACCCCAACATTTTCGCCATCGGCACCGGCATTGAAGAGCACGCCAATTATGCCGTGGACTTTATCAACGCAGTGGCTTGGATTCACACGCACTTGCCTGGGGTCAGCACTTCCGGCGGACTGAGTAACGTGTCCTTCGCGTTTCGCGGCAACAACCATGTGCGCGAGGCCATCCATACGGTCTTTCTCTATCACGCGATTCGCGCTGGGCTGACCATGGCCATCGTTAACGCCGGACAACTAGGTATTTACGATGATTTACCTCAAGATTTGCGGGAAGCCGCCGAGGACCTAGTGCTCAACCGACGCAGTGACGCCACTGAGCGCTTGCTAGGTATGGCTGAACAATACGCCGCCTCTACCAACACCCAGACGGTTCAAGAGGACGCCTGGCGAACCCTACCCGTGCAAGAACGGCTGACCCATGCCCTGGTCAAAGGCATCAACAGCCATGTCGTTGAGGACACTGAAGAGGCCAGACTGCAAGTTGAACACCCGTTAGAGGTGATTGAAGGACCGTTGATGGACGGCATGGGGGTCGTGGGCGATCTCTTTGCCACGGGCAAAATGTTTTTGCCCCAGGTAGTCAAAAGCGCCCGCGTCATGAAACAGGCAGTGGCGCACTTGGTGCCCTTTATCGAGGCGGAAAAGGCCAACCAACCAGACAACCAGCAGCGCGCCAAGGGCAAAATCCTGATGGCCACGGTCAAGGGTGATGTTCACGATATCGGTAAGAATATTGTGGGCGTGGTGTTGCAGTGCAATAACTACGACATCATTGATCTGGGGGTCATGGTCCCAGCCGAAAAAATTCTGCAAACCGCCATCGACGAGAACGTGGATGCCATCGGCTTGTCTGGCCTGATCACGCCGTCGTTGGATGAAATGGTGAATGTCGCCGCGCAAATGCAGCGCATGGATCTGAACATCCCTCTGTTGATCGGTGGCGCCACCACCAGCAAAGCCCATACCGCGGCCAAAATTGCGCCTGCCTATAGCAACCGAGCCACGGTTTACGTCAGTGATGCGTCCAGAGCCGTGGGAGTCGCCTCCAAGTTGCTCGCTCCAGAAGAGGCCTACCAAGCCTATGCCAAGGAGATCAGCGAGGACTACGCAAAAATCAAAGACCGCGTAGAAGCCCGACGAGAAAAGCGTCCGTTTTTGACCCTGCAAGCCGCTCGGGACAACCCTGTTGATGTGGACTGGTCCAGCTATACCCCACCGAAACCCGCCTTCATGGGTGTGCAAGTGGTTGAGCCACAGCTTGAGGACCTTGTGCCCCTCATCGACTGGACGCCGTATTTCATGACCTGGGAGTTGGCGGGCAAGTTCCCCAACATTCTGGATGACGAAATCGTCGGTGAAGCCGCGCGTCAGCTTTGGCAGGACACTCAAGAACGCTTGGCTTGGCTGCTGGAGGATGGCCGCCTGCAGGCCAAGGGCGTGGTCGGACTGTGGCCGGCGAACCGACTCGGCAGCGATGACATTCGTCTGTTTACCGATGATGAGCGCACTACCCCACTGGCTGACCTCTATCACCTACGCCAGCAAGCGCCCAAACCCGATGATTTGAGCCCGAACGTGTGTTTAGCGGATTACGTTGCACCAGCAGGAACAGCCGATTATCTGGGCGGTTTTGCGGTCACAGCAGGCATCAATCTTGAGGACATTCTGGCGGACTTTGCTAACGATGATTTCAACCAAATCATGCTGAAGGCCCTGGCCGACCGGTTTGCCGAAGCCTTTGCCGAATACCTGCACCGGCAGGTACGCCAAGACATTTGGGGTTACGCACAAACTGAAGATTTGGATAACGAACAGCTCATCAAAGAGCGTTATCAGGGAATACGACCAGCTCCAGGCTACCCAGCCTGTCCGGAACACAGTGAAAAGGAAACCCTGTTCCGCTTGCTGGACGCTACGGCTAATACAGGGATTGAGCTAACGGAAAGCTACGCGATGACGCCTGCGGCTGCCGTTAGCGGATGGTATTTTTCTCATCCCGACGCCCGCTACTTTGGCGTCGGCACCATTGATGAGGATCAGCTACGCGACTACGCCCAGCGTAAAGGTCTAGACTACGCAGACGCCAAACGGCTTCTGGGGCCCAACCTAGCGGGCTAAAGCCCCTTGAAGTTGGGCTAGAGGTCGAAGGTCCAGCCAGAAATGTAAAACACGCAGAAGAGCACTGCGGCAGTAAACATCACAATAATGGCTGTTGAATCAGCCTTGCTGTCACTGCTGCCTGTCACCTGGCTGCTCTCTTCTGAAACCGCTTGTTGTTCATCACTCATAATGTTCCCACTCTGCCTTGATGCTGGTTTTGTTTGGTTGTCTCGTTGCGCCGGTATCGCCTGCCCCTGGGTATTGGCGACAACCTTAGAAATCTAAGGCGCGGCGGCGGCGCAATTATAGGCCCACTGGGAGCCAGCACAAGCGCAAGGACAAAAACGGACCGTCAAGGCACCCATGGTCGGCCACTAACGGCGCCTTGGCCGGTGCTGCAATACAGAATCGAATTACCTTAGAACAAAAAGGACTGACCGGCCTATCCGAGCCTAGCTTAGACTGCGCCACCATATTTTTGGCCCCTCGTGGTTGGCTGACCCGCCCTCAAAACGGTTCCGCCATCTTGTGCGAAAGGCCTCCTCACTTTGTCTATGGACTGTGGCATCTATGTATCAATACAGCGAGTTTGACCGTAATTTTGTCAACCAGCGGGTAGCCCACTATCGAGATCAAACCCAGCGCTATTTGGATGGCAAGCTGTCGGAAGATGAATTCCTGCAGCTGCGTTTGCGCAACGGGCTGTACATTCAGCGACTGGCACCAATGCTGCGGGTGGCCATTCCCTATGGCACGTTGTCGAGCAAACAGCTGCGCGCGCTTGCGGCTATTTCCCGAGACTACGACCGGGGCTACGGTCATCTGAGCACACGCCAAAACATGCAGTTCAATTGGCCGGACCTTGCGGCAGTGCCGGACATTTTGCAGGCCCTAGCTGATGTCGACATGCACGCCATCCAAACCAGCGGCAGCTGCATTCGCAACGTCACCACTGACCAATTCGCCGGCGCCGCGGCGGACGAGCATATTGACCCCCGACCCTTTTGCGAGCTGCTGCGTCAGTGGTCCACGTCGCATCCCGAATTCGAATGGCTGCCACGAAAATTCAAAATCGCCGTAACCGGCGCTGCGCAAGATCGCGCGGCAATCGGCGTGCATGACATTGGTTTGCGCATTTACGGCGACGATCAAAATCCCGAGGATGCCACGGTTGATGTCTACGTCGGCGGTGGTCTGGGTCGCACCCCGGTGCTTGGCGCTCGCATTTATGAGCAGCTGCCCATCAAACATTTGCTGACCTACACCGAGGCCATCATGCGGGTTTACAACCGCTATGGCCGCCGAGACAACAAATACAAAGCCCGCATCAAAATTCTGGTGCGCGCTCTGACCCCCGAAGGCTTTAAGGCCAAAGTGGACGAGGAATGGGCGCATATCGTGGATGGCCCCAATACCGTTCCCACCCAAACCCTGCGACGCTTAGGCGGTGACTTTTCGTCCCCGGATTATCCTGAGCAGCCAGATGTCAGCGATACCCTGGCAGACCAACGTTTGACCCAGCCAGGGTTTAACCGGTGGGTGAGCCACAACGTGGGTGCTCACAAAGTCGCTGGCTACGCCGTCGTGACGTTGTCTACCAAGGCTGTGGGTGTGCCACCTGGGGACGTCAGTTCCGAGCAAATGGATGCGGTGGCGGACTGGGCTGAACGCTACTCTTTTGGGGAAATTCGCATCAGCCATGAGCAGAACTTTGTGCTGGCCCATGTGGCCAAGGCGGATCTGTTCAGTCTGTGGCAGCAGGCTAGCGAGATCGGCCTTGGTAGCCACAATGCCGGCTTAATCAGCGACATGATTTGCTGCCCCGGAGGGGACTACTGTTCTTTGGCCAACGCCAAATCCCTCCCGGTGGCCGAAGCCATTCAGCGACGTTTCGACGATTACGACTTTCAATACGATTTGGGCGACATCGATCTGAACATTTCTGGCTGCATGAATGCCTGCGGCCACCATCACGTGGGCCATATCGGTATTTTGGGCGTCGACAAAAAAGGCCAGGAGTTCTATCAGATATCCTTAGGCGGTCACGCCGGGCATTCGGGCCATGAGCCGAAGCTAGGACAAATTGTTGGCCCCTCGGTGGCACGCAGCGAGGTCTGCGATGTGATCGACACGATTTTGCAGGTCTATCTGTCGTTGCGATTGGATCACGAGTCGTTCCTAAGTTGCTTCAACCGGGTTGGTATTGACCCCTTCAAGGAGACCATCTATGCCTCAGCTGCTTAGACATACCAACGCCGGCTGGGCGGTCACCGAGGAAGCCGACGTTGCTTGGTTGACTCTGGAGGACTGGCAGGCCGGCCAGCCGTTGCTGGTGTCCGTGGACAGCGAACCCGATAGCAGTTGGCTGCAAGCCAGCGCCATCGCCATCGAATTTCCCGCTCTAACCGACGGTCGCGGTCTGTCTCTGGCGGTACTGTTGCGTACTCGGTTGCGCTACGAAGGCGACTTAGTAGCCCGAGGCGGCGTGCATGAAGACATCGCGCACTTTCTCGCCCGTTGCGGCTTTGACGTCATCGAGTTACCCCCGGGCAAAGACCCGCATCTGGCCCTAGCTTGGATCAGTCCCCACTCTGGCTACTACCAGCCATCGGTGAGCAACTCAGAACCTCGCTTTAAAGGTCCGGACGGCTTACCCGCCTAATTCTGCCCGCCCCCTGGGATCCCCGGTCCTGCACCGAGCCTTCTCCGAGCCTGAGGTCCGCTTTTGCGGACTTTAGCTGCAGTTTGCGAGCCTTGGGTAGCAGGATCTTTGATAGTCTGTGCACATGCCTGATACCGACATCCTCACTTCGTTTTTCTTGATCTTCAGCGGCGCCGCCATCGTCGCCACGGTGGCGCTCTATACCCGCCAGCCCATGCTGATCGCCTACATTGTGCTGGGTTGTCTGATGGGGCCCTTTGGCTTGGGCCTGCTCAACGACACGACCTTGCTGTCGAACATTGCCGAAACCGGCATCATCTTTTTGCTCTTTTTGGTGGGTCTGGATCTGCCCACCCAAAAACTCAAAAACATGTTGGGTGAATCGCTGTTAACAGCCTTTGGTACCACCGCCGTTTTTTTCGCGGTCGGCGCCAGCGTTATGCTCGGCTTCGGTTATTCCTTTATCGAAGCCGCTATCGTTGGGATCGGTGTTACGTTTTCCAGCACCATTCTAGGTATCAAGCTGCTGCCCACCACGGTACTGCATCATCGCCATGTGGGCGAAATCGTCATCAGCCTGCTCTTGGTTCAAGACTTGCTGGCTATTGTGGCGCTACTGTTGATCGGCTATCTGGGCGCAGGCCCCAGCAACGGGAACGATGATCTTTGGGTGCTTCTGTTGGGTCTGCCCGGATTGATCGTGGGCGCAACGGTCGTGGTTCGAGTGGCGATACTGCCGCTGCTGGCCAAATTCGACGCCTTTCACGAGTATATTTTTCTGCTGGCCATCGGCTGGTGTCTGAGCATCGCCTTTGCCGCCCACAGCCTGGGACTCTCCTATGAAATCGGCGGGTTTATCGCCGGCGTAAGCCTAGCCAGTAGCCCCATTGCCCAGTACATCGCGGGGCATCTGCGGCCGTTGCGGGACTTCTTCCTGGTGCTGTTTTTCTTCACGGTTGGCGCTTCCATCAACCTAGCCCTGCTCGGGGATGTATGGATGCCCATCGTGTTGCTGGCTGGGGTCATACTGAGCGTCAAGCCTTGGACCTTTACCCGCTTGCTGCATGCCCAAGGAGAGAATCTGCAAAGCGCCAAAGAAGTGGGCCTGCGCCTTGGTCAGGCTTCGGAGTTTTCGCTCTTAGTGAGCTATGTGGCCCTGAATGCTGGGCTGCTAACCGTTGCCGGGGCGACGATTTTGCAAACCGCCACGGTGATTACGCTGTTAGTGAACAGCTACTGGGTGGTTTCTCGCTATCCCAACCCCATCGCCGCAGACCCAGCGCTGCGGCGGGATTAAGCTGCGGCGGGATTGAGCTGCGGCGTGATTAAGCTGCGGCGCGATCAAGCTGCACCGGGCGAATCACCGCCGGCTGTGGGCCTACATGCGGGCCTACAAATGCACCACGCCACGACCCACCATCTCGCCTGCGAGGATGCGGTCAATGCCGTCAGACAGCGTATCCAGCGTCAACACTTCTTCCAGTTCGCTTAAGTCCATCAGCCAATCCGTTGCCAGACGCTTCCAGATCTCAGCCTTTTGCTCCACGGGCAACTGTACCGAATCGATGCCCAGCAAGTTTACGTGGCGCAAAATGAACGGCAGTACCGAGGCACCAAAGGTGGGTGCGGCGACCAAGCCACAGGCAGCCAGGCTGCAGCCATAGCGCAGGCTCTTGACGCCATTAAACAAGATGTCGCCACCCACGGTATCCACTACTCCACCCCAAGTTTCAGCTAACAGGGGTTTGTCGGCGCCAGCTGCAGCCTCTTCTCGGCTGATGACTGCGGCAGCACCCAGGCTCTTAAGCCAATCGGCTTTGTCAGCCTTACCCGTCACTGCGGTTACCTCATAGCCCAGTTGCGCGAGCAGCTTAACCGCCACCGAACCGACGCCGCCGGTGGCTCCGGTGACCAATACCGGCCCAGAGTCTGGTGTCATTCCTGCCTGCTCCAGTTTTTGCACGCATTCAGCCGCCGTAAATCCTGCGGTGCCGATAATCATGCTGGCATGCAGTGACAGTCCCTCGGGGCGCTTTACCGCCCAACCCGCCGGTATTCGAACCCGTTGGGCAAAACCGCCCGAGGTACCCATACCCAAGTCAAATCCAATGGCAATCACTTCGTCACCCGGCGCGAAATCGCTGTGACTGGATTCCAGTACCACGCCGGCGGCATCAATGCCGGGAGTATGAGGAAAATTCCGAGTAACGCCGGGATTGCCCGTGGCTGAGAGTCCGTCTTTGAAATTCAGTGACGAGTACTTAACGTCGATCAGCAGTTCTCCTTCTGGCAACTCGCTCTCGTCCCGTTCAACCACGCTACGGCTGAATCCTGACTCGTCTTTCTCTACTCGAAACGCTTTAAAACCCATCACACCCTCTCCTATTGCTTGTATTGCTTGTTTTGCTTGTATTGCTGTTACTTTCTGACAAATTCCAACACATGGTTGACCCGATCCAAGGCGCCATTGACCTTATCGAGCAATCGATCGATCGGGCGCCTTAATTCCACCCAGGCAACGTCATAGACATCTCGCTCTTCACACTGGGCCGATACGTATTCATCGCTGGTGGCCAAAGCGTCCACCAAGTGCAGCTCGAGTGCCCGGGTGCCGTACCAGGCTTCCCCGGTCGCCACCGCTTCGATATCCAGGTCGGGACGGTTCTCAACCACGAATTCCTGGAACAAGGCATGTACGTCTTCGAGTTCCTGTTGAAACTTTTCTCGCCCTTCTTCGGTATTTTCACCCAGCAGCGTCAAAGTGCGCTTGTACTTACCCGCAGTTAGCACTTCCACATCGACATCGTTTTTCTTCAGCAACCGGTGCACATTCGGTATCTGGGCCACCACGCCAATGCTGCCAATGACGGCAAAAGGCGCAGCCACGATTTTGTTGGCTACCGCCGCCATCAAATAGCCGCCGCTGGCCGCCACTCGATCTACCACCGCAGTCAACGGTATGCCTTTTTCCCGAATTCGCATCATCTGTGAGGCTGCCAATCCGTAGCTGTGCACCATGCCCCCTGGGCTTTCTATGCAAACCACCACTTCGTCCCGAGGCTGGGCCATGGTCAAAACCGCCGATATTTCGATGCGCAAATGCTCCACAGCCGAAGCGGCGACATCGCCGTCAAAGTGGATAACAAACGTTCTCGGCCGGGCATCATCGTCTTCTGCCTCTAAAGCAGGCTGCTCAGCCCCTTGCAGTGGTGTTGGTTGCGAACCGGTGGAGGCCACAGTCGATTCCGTTGATGCGGCCTCAGACTCTGGGATTGGCTGAGGTGACGGCTCATTTACCTTGTGACCCCGCCCCGCTTTTTTAGCGCTCTTTTTAGCCTCGGCTTTTTCGCGCTTGAGTTCCGCCTTACGTTGTTTTTTGGCTTGGTCCGGGGTCAGCAGATGACTTTCCATGGCGAATCGCAGATCGCGCAGACGCTCATTGAGCTTGCGCACCTGTAAATGCCCATGTTCTGCAGATGACGCTCGATTGCTCAGCGACGCCAAAAAAGACACCACTACCAAAAAGCCCACAACTAGGGTGATCACCTGACCTAGAAACATCAGGTATTCGTACAAAAAGGTCATGCGGAACCAGCCGTATCAGAAAGGCCGACTACTTTAGCGATACCGGACTATCAGCGTCCAGCGCGATGCATCAGATCTGGGGCCAGCGCTTTTTGCAGGGAGCCAAACCCATGGCGGCTCCAGCTTTTTCTTGACGTTTTAGGGGGCTTTGCTACCGTCCCCGCCGGCGTCGTCAATGGGCTGTTTTGCGAACGCCGCCGTACACTAGGGATCCTTGCATGCAATCGTTTTTACAAGATAGCTTCTCAACAGAGGCCGCCGCTGACCTGGCCACGGATATTGAACTGCGGTTTCCAGACCAGAGTTTGTTTTGCGATATCCGCAACGGCCAACTCAGTTTTCCGCCCATCGAACAAGCAGAACTCGTGCTTTACTTCGAATCCCAAGAACAAGCAAAACGCCTGTTCAGCGGCGACGAAGATATGGTGGAAGCCTTTATGCACGGCCAGATACGCTCCAACGGCCACTTGATCTGGGTATTCAAAACCTTCGCGGCCTTCAGCGGCGCTCGGCAATAACGGTCAGCGCCAGCGCTGATTAGGTCCACGTTGGCGACGCCCTATCACACTGGCGACGCCCTATCCTTGTGACTGTATGAATTCGTCAATGAGCCAGCCGGATATGGCTGTTTTTGGCGGCGTTTGCGGCAGCGTATCCTTGGTGAACCACTGGGCATCGGCGATTTCGCCGGCCTGACACACGATGTCACCGTCGTGGTACTCGGCATGAAAACCCAGCATTAGCGAGTTCGGAAACGGCCAGCTCTGGGAGCCAAAGTACTTGAGGTTCTTGACCTTAAGCCCCACCTCTTCCATCACCTCTCTGTGCACGGTCTGCTCAATGGACTCGCCGGGCTCAACAAACCCTGCCAAGGTGCTGTACATGTTGGTGGGCCAATTCGCGTTTCTTGCCAACAGCATTTCGTTGCCCTTGGTGATCAGTACAATAATGCTAGGGGATAGCCTGGGGTAATTCACGATACGGCAGTCACCACAGGTCATGGCGCGATCCTGGCTGTGTAAAGACATGGCAGAGCCGCAGCGGCCGCAGAATTGATTGGTTTCGTGCCATTCAATGACCTGCTGGGCTCTACCCGCTAAATAAAACAAGGACTGGGCGGTGCGGCCCAACAACGCCCGCAGAGGCACCACGCTATAGCCTTCGGGCAAGGCGCCGCTTGCGCTGACGGCAAAACAGCCTAGGTTGCCGTAATGACCCAAAAAGTGTTTGCCATGCACGTCCACATCAAACCAGCGGAAGTCGTCTCCGGTTATGGGCTCGGGAGATCCCTGCACAGTTTTACAAACCAATTCTCCGCGGATGAACACGAAGTACCAGGCGTCACCGGTGTCGGCGCCCTCTGGCATAACATGGTCTGCCACAAACTCATCTGGATCTCTTGGCCACATAGACAATTCCTCTCGCCACAGTTTTGGTTGACACCAAGCATAACGATCCTGGTCAGAATTCGCACGGTTGGTTGCTTTTCCAATCTTTCCCTCTTGCCGAGTGCGCCTTGGGCGGGCTATCTTTCGGCGGTAGTGACCATCGACTTTCGGTTCATTGCGCTCACTCAGATGGCCTAGGCAGCTTCGGTCAGCTGCGCTCAAATTTGGGCATGAACCAAGATTTTTTAACTTCCAAACTCTTAATCGCTAAACGAGGACACGCAATGCAAACGACGATGAGCGCCTACGCCCAGAACTTTCTGGGACATGCACCAGACTGGTACAAAAAAACCGTCATCGCCTTTCTGCTGATCAACCCGGTGTTGCTGCTCGTCGCTGGGCCCTACATCACCGGGTGGGCTATGGTGCTGGAGTTCATCTTCACCCTGGCTATGGCGCTAAAATGCTACCCGCTTCAGCCCGGTGGATTACTAGCCCTGGAAGGGGTCGTCATGGGCATGACCTCCCCTGACACGGTTTATCATGAAGTCGTCGCAGCGTTTCCCGTGATCTTGTTGCTGGTGTTCATGGTGGCTGGCATTTACTTCATGAAAGAACTGCTGCTGTTTACCTTTACCAAGGTATTGCTCTCCATCCGTTCTAAAATGCTCATTTCGTTCTTGTTCTGCTTCATCTCGGCGTTTTTATCGGCGTTTTTGGATGCGCTAACGGTTACTGCGGTGGTCATCAGCGTGGCCGTGGGGTTTTATAACGTCTACAAGAACGTTGAAGCAGAAAGCGGCGGCGCCGAAGACCCGGATTTCGAAAAATTCCGCGCCTTCTTGCGTAACCTTTTGATGCACGCCGCCGTCGGTACCGCCTTGGGTGGTGTTTGCACCACGGTAGGCGAACCGCAAAACTTGTTGATCGCTAGCTATACCGAGTGGACCTTCGTCGAGTTCTTCCTGCGTATGGCGCCGGTCACCATGCCGGTGTTAGCGGTGGGCCTCATCACCTGCTTGCTGCTGGAACAAACCAAGGCGTTTGGCTATGGCGCCTTGCTACCCGAGCGGGTACGCGAAATTCTTGTGGACTTCGATCGAGCTGAAGCGGCCAAGCGCACGGATTTGGATCGAGCCCGTCTGGTTGTCCAAGCCATCTCCGCGGTCTTTTTGATTTTCGCACTGGGCTTCCACGTCGCTGAAGTAGGCCTCATTGGTTTAACCATCATTGTGCTGCAAACCGCCTTTAACGGCGTGGTGCAAGAACACGACTTGGGTAAGGCCTTCGAAGAAGCCCTGCCTTTTACCGCGCTGCTCGTCGTGTTCTTCGGCGTTGTCGGCGTGATTCACGACCAGCACTTATTCTCACCGGTCATCGCTTACGTGTTGTCGCTGCCGGAAGACACTCAGCCCGGCATGTTCTACATCGCCAACGGTCTGCTTTCCGCCATCAGCGACAACGTTTTCGTGGCCACGGTATACATCGGGGAGGTAAAGCAGGCCTTCACCAACGGAGTGATTTCTCGTGAGCAGTTTGATGCGCTGGCGGTAGCCATCAACACCGGTACCAACATCCCCAGCGTTGCGACACCGAATGGTCAGGCGGCTTTTTTGTTCCTGCTGACCTCCTCTATCGCACCGCTCATCAACCTGAGCTACATGCGCATGGTTACCATGGCGTTGCCCTATACCGTCACCATGGGCATCACCGGTTACCTGGCCGTTATCTACTTCATCTGAGGTAGAGGGCCTGAGTTAAGGCCTGAGGTAGAAGTTAAAGCTCAGCGAGGCCAAAGCGTCTTGCCTGAGCTTTGCTTATCCAGCAGCTCCAACATCGCTTCATGGGCGGCTAACTCTTCTGGTCGGGCGTAGACCACTTTTAGATCAGCGACGTTGGGCAGCGGCGCAGAAGTTTCCGACTGATTTTGCATCTCAGCTGATTGCTCTGACCCGCCACCAAACATTTGGGCTTGGCCGCCAGTCATGAGCAAATACACGTCCGCTAGGATTTCTGCATCCAGCAGCGCCCCATGCAGCTGGCGTTGGGAATTGTCGACCATGTAGCGTCTGCATAGCGCATCTAGGCTGTTTTTCTGACCGGGATGCTTATGCCGAGCAATGGCTAAGGAGTCGGTTATTTGACAAAAATCCTCGAGCCTAAGAGCGGCCTCAGTAGGCTCTCGCAATCGGGCGATTTCAGCATCCAAAAACGCCACATCAAAGGGCGCGTTGTGGATTACCAGTTCAGCTCCCCGCAAAAAGGCTTCCAGTTCCTGCCACACGTCAGCAAACCGCGGTTTGTCCGCTAGAAACGCCTCAGTGATCCCATGCACTTCCTTGGCACCGTCGTCGATCTCTCTGTCCGGATTCACGTACTTATGAAACGTCCGCCCCGTAAGCCGCCGGTTTTCCACTTCCACCGCACCGATCTCAATGATGCGGTGTCCGGACAACACTTCCAGACCGGTGGTTTCGGTATCTAAGACCACCTGTCTCATTGATTGGCCTCCATGGCATCAATTGCTGCATTGGCGGCTTCATCCACAAGCTCGTTTTCCCGGTGCCCGCTGTGGCCTTTTACCCAATGCCATTCCACCTGAAGGCGCGCTACAGCGGCATCCAAGCGCTGCCAGAGCTCCTGGTTTTTCACCGGCTGGCGCTGGGATGTCTTCCAGCCGTTGCGCTTCCAGCCATGAATCCATTGCGTAATGCCTTGACGCACATATTGGGAATCCGTCGTCAGGCTAACCTGAGATTCTGGGGCCAAACTTTCCAGCCCTTGAATCGCCGCCATCAGCTCCATTTTGTTGTTGGTGGTTTGGGCATCCGCTCCGGCATAGATTTGTTCTGCCCCGTCTTTACGCACTAAGGCGGCCCAACCGCCAGGTCCGGGATTACCGCGACAGGCTCCATCCGTAAACACTTCAATGGTCATAGCGGCTGATACTCCTGTTGCCGGCTCATTAGCGCGGCAGTCTAGCCTTCGCGCCGGGATTGTACTATCGGGTTCAAGACCAGTTTGGCGGCCCGAACCTTAGATCGATGACGCAGCCCCACCAGACTGCCACCCTGGCGATCTTTCACCGCATTGACCAAGACAATGCCACCCAGCGGTAAGTTGCGAACGATGGTTTTAGCAACAGGAAAGCCCCTTCTTTTCAACTGAGCCCAAAAGGCCTGTGCGTACCTATTGCCGCTCAGCATGGGGACAGCAAAATCCTGCTTCTGGCGCCGCCAAAATTCCGCCAAGCGTGGCAACGATAGACAGGCATATTGAGGACGCTCCTCCATGACGAAATTCAACAGCGCCAACCAGTCCAGCAACCGCACCGGGCTAATCAATTGCTGTCCGTTCAAGGGGTTGTTGGCGTTTTTAGCAAACAACGCGCGAATACCGGTCACGCTATAGGGATTAAAACTGCAGACAATCAGCCGACCGCCTGGCTTGAGCACTCGCTCTACCTCCCGAATGCAGGCTCGGGGGTCATCAACGGTTTCCAGCCAGTGATGCAAAACGACCCCGTCCAGGGACGCTGACGCAAAGGGCAGCTGCTGGTATTGCAGCTCAATGCCCTGCAACGTCTGCGGTAAACCGACGGCACCTGGCACGCCGGGGCCTGCAACCATTGGCAGGCGAATCATGCATTGGCTGAGCGCCCCAGGCAGGGTCGGTTGCGCACCCATCCACAACACCGCTTCACCGTGCATTCGGCGCAACAAAGGCGGAAGTAACTTGCTTTCTTGGGCTATCAAACGCTGGCCCAAATCGCTCTGCCAGAGCGCGTTTTGATCGTTTTTGTCAGGCATCTGTGGCGTCGCCATTTTTCCTGCTGGGCCCATAACCTGTTAGGATGCGCCGCTTCCAAAGTACCGCGAAAGGCTACCTTAACATCAACGTTGCTCGCTACAGTTTTAGTCAGTTTCCGCGCCGTCTCACCTTGCTTTGCTGGGCTGGACTGTTATCCGTGGGATGCGCCAATCTGATCCAGCCTGGCCTTGATAACACGGGCAGCGCGATGACGCCTGACCAAAGTGCGGCACAAAGCTCGCCCCTACCCCCCACACCTGCCCCAGACACACTACTACCGGACAGCTCGTCGTTAGCGTCGGCCGACGACAGTGTTGCAGCCCCAGCCGAAAACGCAGATCTGTGGCAACGTTTACGCGCAGGCATGACGCTGGATTACCGCACCGATGAAAAACGGGTGAAGCAAGAAATCCGATGGCTGCAACGACACCCAGAGTACTGGAACCGTCTGGCACCGCGCATGCAACGCTATCTGCCCTACATTCTCGAAGAAGTTGAGGCCCGGGATTTGCCGACGGAACTGGCTCTTCTGCCAGTGATCGAAAGCGCCTTGGATCCCTATGCCTTTTCGTCCTATGGCGCTAGCGGACTTTGGCAATTTATGCAGCCGACGGCGAAACAATATGGACTGACCATCACACAAGGATACGACGCCCGCCGGGATGTGGTGGCTTCTACCGCCGCCGCGCTGGACTTTTTGCAAGATCTACACCGGCGCTTCGACGATTGGCCCCTCGCGTTGGCTGCCTACAACGCCGGCGGTGGCCGAGTGGCCAGCGCCCTGCGCAAGAGCCGCAGCGAGGACTTTTTCAAACTGCGCTTACCCCGAGAGACCCGGAGCTATGTACCTCGACTGCTGGCAGTCTCTGCCATCGTCGCTGACCCGGCCCAGTATGGCGTTGACCTTCCAGCCATCGACAATCTAGACCCGTTGATTGTGCTCGAGCTGCCAGGCGCCTTCGATGTAGGCGTGGTTGCACAACTCCTGGCCCTGGAGTCCACCCAAATCTATGAATTTAACCCGGCGTTGAAGCGCCCCAGGTGGAGCACTGAGGAGTCACTACAACTGATTCTGCCGCGGAACTGGGAAGGACCTGGCGATAACCTGCCCGATGCTAGAGACGCCGTAACAGCAGCATTAGCGCGCTTAAATGAACTGCCTGAGGATCAGCGGGTCGCCTGGCGCACCGTGATCGTTCAATCCGGCGATACCGTCAGCGAAATTGCTCAGGCCAACGGCTTAAGTAGCCGAGCCTTGCGCACACTGAACAACCTGCGCAGCGATGTTTTGCAAATCGGACAACGATTGCAGGTGCCCGCTTCCGCCGTGAATTCACGCCCTGCGACCCCTGGCACGTTCCGCTATACCGTGCGCCCCGGAGATTCCCTTTGGCGCATAGCGAAACAACAAGACACTACCGTGAGCAAGTTGGTGGCCCTGAATAAGATCGGGCCCAATGAACTGCTGCGGGTGGGTCAGGTGTTGACGGTACCCAGCGCAAACGGCGCAGTGGTCTATGCCGACGCGCCACCCAACAAAATTCGCAAAATCCAATATCGAGTCCGGCGTGGCGATTCCCTAAGCCGGATTGCACAACGATTTAAGGTAAGTGTGGGCGACATCGTGCGCTGGAATGACCTCCAGCCCAAGCGCTACCTGCAGCCCGGTCAGGGCCTTACCCTGTATGTGGATGTGATCGGCGGCTAGTTTGGACGCAAAGGCTTGCAAGGAACCAGGGTTCTCTAGGGGCTTTGGTCCTTGCTGACTCGACCAAGAATTCTGGGTCTGTTATCCCTTTGCCCGCTTGCGGCTTTGATCTCTGGCGGCGTCGATCTCTCGCCCTGTTGATCTATGAGATCTGTGCACTCAATGACCACGGCGGCGGACTGTCAGACGTTCTTTGAGGAGCCTCAGAAGGCCTCAGAAGCCCCTCAACCCATACCCGCTACGCAGGAGCTACTGAGCTCGAGAAACGCCGATAGCTTCTTCTGCTGCCGCAAAGAATGCACCGAACTCACGCTGCTGGTCTCGGGCTGCAAGTTGCTCGGCCAACTGGGCAACAAGGGCATCAGCAGTGGCATTCACATCACCGGCAACCACTCGGGTTAGCACGATCAAAGCACTGCCCGTAGGGGTCACTGCCGCTCCGACGGTTCGCTCACCCGCTTGAGGTCTCGCCAGCGAGAACGCTTGATCCAACACTGCCTGTGGCGCTTGGTCGATTTGATTGCGCCCTATTAATTCTCGCGTAGTCCAACGCTTGCCTAGCGCATTCGCCACATCGGTAACCGAGGCACCGTCGTCAAGCTGCGCCAGCGCTTGGGCCTTATCCGCCTCGATTTTGCTTTGAGCCGCCTCTAATTTGAGTTGGTCTGCGATGGTTTGGGCGACAGCGGTTAATTCCAGCTGCTGCTCTGGGTTGTATTGAGTTACCCGAACAACCACCGCCCGGTTATCGCTCAGGCGAATGACAGCGCTATTTTCTCCATCTATGCCTTCGGTGGAGAACAAGGCCTCCAGCACCGCCCCATTGCTTAGCAAAGCATTTTCCGCGCCCTGCTCCTGGTTATCCGTGCTGATACCGGCTGCCGTTACCCCTTGGGCTTGCTGCACCTGCAGAGCCAACTGTTCAGCGGTCTCGGTCAGCGCGTAGCGTTCTTCAAAAGCCCGCTGCTCCAATTCATCAATCTTTCCATCCAGGGCTGCCAGAGCCGCTTCATCCCGCAGCCGCGCCAGAATGCCAGCTTTCTCGTCGTCAAAGCTGGGCAGTTCCGGTTCGCTGATTTCGTTTAAACGGATCAGGTGATAACCGAATTCGCTGCGAACCGGCTCGGATACCTGGCCTGGTGCTTCCAAGGCCCACAGTGCGTCCTCAAATGCCTGATCGAATGAGCCCTTTGTCATCGGGCCCAAATTGCCGCCACTGGCGGCAGAGCCGGGATCTTGGGAGACATCTTGAGCCACGGCAGCAAAATCTTCTCCAGCACGCAGTCGTGCCGCCGCTTCGTTAATACTGGCCAACGCCGCTGCCTCATCAGCGCTGTCATCGACCAATATCAATATGTGGGCAGAATCCCGCTGGGTATTTTCTGCCAGGGCTTGGATGTCTTGTTGATAAATTTCACGCAGTACGTCTTCGCTGTCATCCACCACTACTGAGTCGATCAACGACGCTAAGGACAGTTCTACCCACTCAATATCCACCGTAGCCTCGGTAACGTAGGAACTCTTGTCCTCCTCATAACGCAGGGCCACGTCGTCATCGGATACCTGCAGTTGAGCTAGATAGTCTTCGACATCCAGGCTCAAATAAGCGATATCACGACGCTGGTTAAGCAAAGCCATTGCTCTAGCGGTTTCCCAATCCGCAGCAAAGCTGGTGCTAGCCACACCACCTCGTAACAGCTCTGAACCCAAACCTTGCTGGACTTCTTGGATGAACTGGAGAGGCGTAAATCCCATCATCTGCAGTTGCTGGCGATACAGGGCTTCGTTGAATTCACCCCCCACCTGATATACGGGACTTTCAAGCAACCGTTGATTCACCTCTGCCTCAGAAAAACTCAGCCCCAAGTCTCGTGCGGCCTGATGAATGACCTGGCGGCTGATGAGCTGCTCCAAGGCGTAATTTTGCAGCTGCAGGCGATCTATATCGTTAGGATCGAAGTCTGGCCCCATTTGCGACAACAAACGTCGGCGCTCTCGTTCTGTCTCTACCGACAGCAGGGCCTCGTTAATCTCGAAATCGCCAACCTCCGCAATGCTGGGAGTAGTGCCCAGAAATAGGTTAGTGGCGCCAAAACCAAACAACGTCAGCACCAAAATAATCGCCAACACCAGAATTTTAAATCCGGTGGATTGGGTTTGATCTCTCAGTTGTTGCAACATTTCCTCGTCCTTGTGCTTCTGACCTGCCGTGTGGCGGACAGATTTACCTTGCAAAAAAAAGGGCGCATTTTAGCGCCCTTTCATAGCGACATGCATCGCCTTGATATCGAGATATCAGTTCAATGCGTCTTTCAGAGCCTTCCCGGCTTTGAACGCAGGGACTTTTGCCGCTGCAATTTGAATGGTCTCGCCGGTCTTTGGGTTGCGTCCTGCTCTCGCAGCGCGCTCACGTACTAAGAACGTGCCAAAACCGACCAATGCAACGGATTCACCGTTGCTCAATGAGCTAGAAATGCCGTCCAACACTGACTCTACAGCCCGTGCTGCGGCTGCCTTAGGAATGTCCGCTGCTTCTGCTACGTGATCTACCAATTCGCTTTTATTCAATTTAATGCCCCTCGCGTTCCGCGTTAGTCGTTTCTGTGTAGTGCCGCTGCGCCCACAAATTCGTCCCAACACGTTTAATTAAAAAAAATCCTCTCGGACGGCTAATGATATATCAACCCTTTGGCTCTATGGCAACCAATTAGCAAAGGGATAGCCAGTATTTTTACGAAATCTACCTAATGGGTACTTATTCCCTGTACACCGTCCTCTTCCGCCTGACGCTCCGGCCCAGCCCCCTCTGTGGCTTCGTCAGCAATGCGGGGCACTGGCATGCGGTCTAACGCAACCTGAAGCACCTCGTCCATCCACTGCACACAGTGGATTTCCAGATCCGCTTTCACGTTGTCGGGAATCTCTGCTAAGTCCTTTTCGTTTTCATAAGGAATAACGACTCGCTTGATACCGCCGCGATGGGCAGCCAGTAGCTTCTCTTTCAACCCTCCGATGGGCAGCACCTGACCACGCAAGGTAATCTCGCCGGTCATGGCCACATCCGCTTTCACCGGAATGCCAGTGATCACCGACACGATGGCCGTGCACATGCCAATGCCTGCACTGGGCCCATCTTTCGGCGTAGCGCCTTCAGGCACGTGAATGTGCAAGTCTGTCTTTTCGTGGAAATCCTCTGGTAGACCCAAGACTGCCGAACGGCTGCGGACAAAGGTCAATGCAGCTTGGATAGATTCCTGCATCACATCGCCGAGCGAGCCGGTTTTGGTCTGACGCCCTTTACCCGGCATGGATACGGCTTCGATGTTGAGTAGCTCACCACCCACTTGTGTCCACGCCAAGCCGGTGACAATACCCACTTGATCTTTCTCTTCTGCGCGGCCGTAGCTGAATTTACGCACACCGCTGAAGTGGGCCAGTTGCTCTGGTCCCACGACGGTTTTCTCGAACTTCTTAGCGCCCTTTTTCTTGTTCTTGCCGCCTGCCGCTGCGGGGCTACCGGCCTGCAGCGATTGTTCTTTGACCACTTTGCGAGCGATTTTGGCAACTTCTCGCTCCAAACCTCGGACGCCAGCTTCCTTGGTGTAGTAACGAATCAGATCGGTGATGGCATCATCGGTGATCTCTAGCTCGTCGGCCTTGAGTCCATTGTTTTTTAACTGCTTGGGCACCAGATAACGCTGAGCAATGTTGCGCTTCTCATCTTCTGTATAGCCAGGCAAGCGAATCACTTCCATGCGATCCAGCAACGGTCCGGGGATGTTCATGGAATTTGAGGTACAGACGAAGAAAACGTCGGACAGGTCGTAATCCACCTCAAGATAGTGGTCATTGAAGGTATCGTTCTGCTCGGGATCCAAAACTTCCAACAGCGCGCTGGCGGGGTCGCCGCGCATGTCCATCCCCATCTTGTCGATCTCGTCCAACAAAAACAGCGGGTTCACTACCCCGGCTTTCGACATCTTTTGAATGACTTTGCCGGGTAAGGACCCGATGTAGGTTCTCCGATGTCCGCGAATCTCAGCTTCGTCACGAACCCCACCCAAGGCCATGCGCACGAACTTGCGATTCGTGGCCTTGGCTATACTCTCGCCGAGGCTGGTTTTACCCACACCGGGAGGGCCCACCAAACACAGTACGGGGCTTTTCGACTTACCCACGCGGTTTTGCACGGCCAAATACTCAATGATGCGCTCTTTGACCTCGGTTAGACCGTAGTGATCGGCATCGAGAATTTCCTGGGCTGCGGCAAGATCTTTTCGAACGCGACTACGCTTGCTCCAAGGAATGTTCAACATCCAGTCAACGAAGCCACGCACCACGTTGGCTTCTGCAGACATGGGGGCCATGTTCTTCAGCTTGTTCAGCTCGCTCTGGGCCTTTTCCTTGGCCTCAGTCGGCATCCCAGCTTCTTCTATTCTGGCTTCCAGCTCATCTATCTCAGAGGCGGAATCGTCCCCCATCTCTTTTTGGATGGCCTTCATTTGTTCGTTCAGATAGTAGTCTCGTTGACTCTGCTCCATCTGCTTCTTAACCCGGCTACGCACCTGCTTTTCGACTTGCTGCATCGCTAGACCAGCATCCATGAAGGCCAAAAGTCGCTCCATACGGGTCTTGATCTCAACGGTTTCAAGTACCGATTGGCGTTCGTGCATTTCCAGCGACATCTGGGCCGCCATGGTGTCCATTAAACGTGACGGATCGTCCAGGCTGGATAGAGAGGCCAAAACCTCTTGGGGGATTTTTTTGTTGCCCTGGGCATACTGCTCAAAGTGGGATAGCAGTGAACGCACGATAGCGTCCGCCTCTCGGGCCTCGATCTCCAGCTCTTGCTGAATGGTGACTTCAGCTCGAATGAACTCGCCGCTGGTATCAATATGCTGGACAGCAGCGCGACTGCCGCCCTCAACCAACACTTTGACGGTGCCATCTGGCAACTTCAACAATTGCAGGATGGTTGCAACGGTACCCATCTGGTACAGATCCTCTGCGTCCAATTCCGTCTTTTCGGAGTCTTTTTTCGCCACCAAAAAGATTTGCTTGTCATCCGCCATGGCAGAGTCCAGCGCAACGATGGAGCTTTTGGTACCCACAAACAGGGGGTGCACGCCGTGAGGGAATACCACCATGTCCCGCAATGGCAGGACCGGCAACAGATCGGGATGGACATCAGTCATAGAAGGTACTCAGGCAGATTGAATTCTCGGGCACTGTATAACGATTACAGCACCCTCTACACCCCGTTGTCTGAGTCGCGTAGAACTATCAGTCGGTAGGAGCCGCTTTTGCTTGGTCCACGTTTTCGTAGATCAGCATGGGCGCGCTTTCGCCTGATATCACACTTTCGTCGATGACGACTTTGCTAACCGATTCAGACCCGGGCAATTCGTACATGGTGTCTAACAAGACAGATTCAAGTATCGAACGCAGCCCTCGGGCACCGGTTTTGCGCTCGGTAGCCTTGGCGGCCACTGCCTGTAGCGCGTCCTCGCGGAAATCGACCTCGACACCTTCCATTTCAAAGAGCTTGGCGTACTGTCGCGTCAGGGAATTTTTCGGTTCGGTCAGAATTCGCACCAACGCATCGTTGTCTAGCTCACCGAGGGTCGCCACCACCGGCAAGCGGCCAACAAATTCCGGAATCAGCCCGTAACGCACCAGATCTTCTGGCTCTAAGTTCTGCAGGGTTTCGCCAATGGCGTCGCGATCTGACTCGCCCTTCACTTGAGCGCCAAAACCAATGCCTGATTTGTCTGAGCGGTCGGAAATCACTTTATCCAGACCCGCAAAGGCGCCGCCACAGATGAACAGGATCTTCGAGGTATCCACCTGCAAAAATTCCTGCTGAGGATGCTTGCGGCCGCCTTGGGGGGGTACCGAAGCAATGGTGCCTTCAATCAACTTGAGCAGTGCTTGTTGCACCCCTTCTCCAGACACATCTCGGGTGATGGAGGGGTTATCCGACTTGCGCGAGATCTTATCGATTTCGTCGATGTAGACGATGCCGACTTGGGCCCTATCCACATCGTAATCGCACTTTTGCAGCAGCTTCTGAATGATGTTTTCCACGTCTTCGCCCACATAGCCCGCTTCGGTCAATGTGGTTGCGTCTGCGATGGTAAACGGCACGTCCAGCAGACGTGCCAGGGTCTCTGCCAGCAACGTCTTACCGCACCCTGTTGGGCCGATCAGCAAGATATTGGACTTAGACAGTTCAACGTCGTCTTTCTTGGCGCTGTAGTTAAGCCGCTTGTAGTGGTTGTATACCGCTACCGAAAGCACTTTTTTGGCCTGATCCTGACCAATGACGTATTCGTCTAGGATCGCTTTTATCTCTGAAGGCACTGGGAGTTTGGCTGATTCGCCGCTTTGCGCAGCCTCGGACACCTCTTCCCGAATGATGTCGTTACACAGCTCGACACATTCGTCACAGATAAAAACAGAAGGGCCGGCAATTAGCTTGCGGACTTCGTGCTGACTCTTGCCACAAAAAGAGCAGTACAGCAGCTTGCCCGAGTCATCACCTTTACTACCTTCTTCCGACATATAATCCTCTACTTATTCCTTTTGACTTTCCTGGGACGCCCTCGACACCGAGTGAATCAACCCAAAGTCTCTGGCCATTGATGCGGCCACCCCGGACTCATATTGAGCCTAACCTTGCTGCTAGACGGTTGCTTTTGCAAGTCCGAAAACTAGACGCTATCGGCTGTTTAAATGCCTCGAGACTCGCTAAATTAGCTCTTTGTCACGCGGCTAGCCTGAACCGAATCCACCAACCCATATTCTTGGGCTTGTTCCGGGCTCATCCAAAAGTCTCGATCCGTATCTTTGGCGACACGATCAATGTCTTGGCCGGTGTGATGGGCGATGATCTTGTTCAGCCGTTCCTTGGCCAACAAGATTTCCTGGGCCTGTATTTCGATGTCAGCTGCGACGCCACGAGAGCCCCCGGCGGGCTGATGCAACATCATGCGGGAATTTGGCAGCGCCATACGCTTACCCGGCTCTCCAGCCGCCAACAAAAACGCCCCCATACTGGCCGCTTGGCCAACGCAGAGCGTGCTGACCTGAGGTTTGATGAACTGCATGGTGTCGTAAATAGCCAAACCAGCCGTCACCGACCCACCAGGCGAGTTGATGTACAGATTGATGTCTTTATCGGGGTTTTCCGATTCTAAGAACAGCATTTGGGCCACAATGAGGTTCGCCATATGATCCTCAACGGGACCCACCAAAAAGATGATGCGTTCCTTGAGCAGCCGCGAGTAGATGTCATAGGCGCGCTCGCCTCGAGCGGTTTGCTCTACCACCATGGGCACCATGCCCAATCCTGTTATCGGCGTCATTTGCGAGCCTCCTGTATTGCTCAAGTTTTGGTCCAATCGATCCACTTAGGCTTTATCGCCGTCGGCTGATGTGTCTTCCGCTTCGGCGCTTTCCGACTCACCATCATCTGGCGGCGCAATAGCCGCTCCGCTAATCACATCTGCGTAGCTTGCGACGACGTCTTCTACGTCGGCCGCAGCCATAATGTGGTCAACTACCTGATCTTCAAGCACCGACATTTCGATATTACCCATCTGCTCTGGGTTGGACCGATACCATTCGATCACCTGTTCGGGTTCCCCGTAGGGGGCCGCCAATTCTTGCAGCTTGGCTTCAACCTTCTCGGCATCTGCTGTCAGTTCACCGGCGCTGATCACCTCGTTGACGATCAGTCCTACCTTGACCCGCTTTTCCGCCTGGTCGTGGAACAACGCATCGGGCAAATCCAAGCTTTGGGCCTGTCCAGGCGGCATTTGAAACTGACTGAGCATCTGATCTTTCAGTACATGAATCTCGCGATGGACAATGTCGTGGGGAATCATAAATTCATGTATATTCGCCAAACCATCCATAACCTGTTGTTTTATTTGATTTTTTATGGATGCGTTAAGCTCTTGTTCCATGTTGGATTTGACTTCGTCACGGAAGGCGTCTTCACCGCCCTCTTCGATACCAAACTTTTGGAAAAACTCATCGTTCAGCTCGGGTAACTGGCGCTCACTGACCTCAATCATCTTGACCGTAAACTGCACGGTCTTGCCCTGCAGCTCTTCGGCTCGATAATCCTCGGGAAAAACCGCATCAAAGGTCTTCTCTTCACCGGCTCCCAGGCCAATAACCCCTTTGTCAAAATCTTCGATCATCTGGCCTTGGCCAATGGTAAACGCCATGCCTTCGCCGCAAGCCGCTTCAACCCGCTCGCCGTCCAGCTCACCGCTAAAGTCCACTTTCACCTGATCGCCGTCCTGAGCAGGCCTGACCGCAGGCTCTTGCGTGGCGTGCTGCTCTCGCAGGCGCTCAATCATGTTATCCAGGTCCGCATCTTCGATCTGGGCCGAAGGACGCTTGACGCTGATGCGATCAAAATTCGCCAGCTCAATGGTGGGGAATACGTCAAAGGTCGCGGTAAATTCAAAATCGATACCCGGATCCATTTTGACCACGTCCAGTTTTGGTGCGCTGGCGGGATTCATGTTCTCTTGCTGCACCGCGGTCATAAAACTGCTTTGCATCATTTCACCAGCCACTTCTGACCGAACGGCGCTTCCAAAGCGTCGGCGGACCTCCTTCATGGGCACCTTGCCCGCCCGAAAACCTGGAATTTTGACCTGGCCACGAGCGCTTTCAAGGCGACTGGTGATTTGCGACTCGAAGGTGTCGCTGTCGATGGCGATGGTCAGGCGCCGTTCCAAACCGGCTAATGTTTCGATGGATACGTTCATACTTTTGATTATCAACCTAAGGTAAATCAGTAGCGCAACTGCCCACGTGCCTCCTCGAAATCACCAGTTCTAGCGGAGAATCTGGTCGACAAGCGGGAGGAACCCGAGCCCTACGCGATTAGGGCCGCGATTATGCCCTATCTGATGTGAAAATGGTGGGGATTTGCTGCTTAACCGCCCAGTTTTAGGCCGGTTAACCCAGATAGCACCGGCTAGAGCAAAACAGCTCCAGCCGGCACGGCAACCCCGAAAGGTGAGACTAAAGGTGCGACTGATGCCGCTACAAAATAGCGCCAGTAAGCTCTACGTCTGCGAACTGCCAGGTGGCTTCAAAGTGCTTTCGCACCATGGCTGCCTGATCGTCCTTACCTTGGGCCTCGAGACTTTGCATCAGACCAAACATAGACCAACCATTGTGGGGATATTGCTCCAAGTCCTTGCGGAATACGGCCTCTGCCCCCTCAACATCCCCCGCCGCCATCAGCGCAGCCCCCAGACTTTGCCGAGTTGGGTAGTACCAAAACGGCGGTTCGGTATAGGGAAGTTGATCCTGCTTGGCCACCGCTTGCGCAAAATGTGCGCTGGCATCGACAAAGTTCCCCTGTCGATAATCGATTTCACCCTGCAGCAGATCAATGGCAATCCCCACCAAGGCTGACCCGGGATAGTCACGGCTGTCCAAAAAACGTACGGAAACGTCATCAAGCAACGGTACCAGCGCCGCCAGTTCGGCCTCAGCAGCTGCCCCTTGCCCCTTGGCCGCGTAAGCCACGCCGCGGGCATAGTGCCAAATGGATTTGGCGAACATGAATCCTTCGTGCGGATGGGGCTGAGCTAAAATGTCATCCCACTTGGCGAAGCGGACCAGTGACAGCAGCGGTACCGTGCGAAAAAACTCCACCGTAGGGAAGGCCTTGACCTGCTCAATACGTACGTTTTCCACCACCCGGCGAGCGCTGTCGATACTCACTGCGCTTTGACCCTGCATGGTCGAGGCAGACCACAAAAAATGAATGTTGTGAGGATAGTACAGAGCTGGATAGAAGCCCTGAGCGTTGCAAGAAGCGATATAGGCCTCATCCACATCAGCTGCACGAATGTTCGCTTCAGCGGCGTCGTTATAGCGTCCAATGCGGTAGTAGATATGCGACGGCATATGCACCAAGTGCCCTGCTCCCGGGACCAGGGTGGCTAAACGATCTGCAGCCGCCTCTGCCCGACCGGGATCGTTAGACGCCTCAAGGGCGTGAATGTAAAGGTGCAATGCCAAGGGGTGATCGGGTTCATTGGCCAACACCCGCTCTAAGGACTGGATAACCGCCGCTGTTTCCGGCTTGGCGATGCCATCATCAGACCAATAGTTCCAAGGCATCGTGTTCATCAACGCCTCGGCGTATATGGATGCCGCAGTCATGTCTTCAGGGAAACGCTCAGCGAGTTGCCCCATGGCTTGCGCCCAGGCCAAGTCCAAGGGTTCTCGATCCGTGTCAGGATCACCGTTGTAACGCTGAGCTAAGGCATCGATATAGGCCTGCTCTCTGACGCTGGCGGTGGCCTTTAACGCCTGCGATTTGCCGAGTGCAGCGAAGGCCGCTGCGCGCTCTGGCGCTGACATAATGACCTTGCCCTTACTCGTGACGTTAATATTCGGCCCGGTCGCTAACGCCTCGCCCCAAAAACACATGGCGCACTGGGGATCCAGAGTCTGGGCGGCTCGGAAGCTACGAATGGATTCGGCATGGTTAAACGCAAAGGCCAGCACCATGCCTTGATTGAAGTAGCGCTGGGCATTGGGATCTTGCGTGGTGATATCCATATGATAGTCACTCATGCCCGAGAACAGCGGCGCTCCCGCCTGCTGAGCCAGCGCTAGATCGTCAGCTGGCCCCGCCGCCATTTGACTCGATGTGGTGTTGGAATCCGTAGCTCCGCACCCGGCGATCAGCAGCAACCAACCTAACCCAACGAGATATTGGTTAATTTTCATCAAAGCTCCCCTCTTTTTTTTGCAAAACCTAGCAGATTTCTCTGACTAGGTGTCAGGTCAAGGACTTCTAGGACTCCAGCCATGCGTTGAATTTCGGTTCTCGCTTTTCGCGGAACGCCAGCGCGCCCTCGCGAGCATCCGGGTGGTGATCGGAAATTGCCGTTTTCGCGGCGATTTCATCCAAGGACTGTTCAAAGATCATATCCGCAGCGTTGTAAATTGAACGCTTGAGTAGACGCTGTGCAACCTGGGGCCCATTGGCAATGTTCGTCGCCATTTCCATCGCGCGATCCTCTAACGCATCGTCCGCCACCACTTCGTGCACCAAGCCCAGCTCTAAACTTTCCTGGGCTGACACAATTCGTTTGTTGATGAAAAAATCCATGCTCTTGGCTACGCCCATCAACTGCACGCACAGGTACTGGCCGCCTTCATCCGGCAGCAGACCAAAGCGTAAGGTAGCGCTGCCCAGCGTTGCCGACTGAGCGGCGATGCGAAAATCGCAGGCTAGCGCCAAGGTCATTCCCGTTTGAATCGCCAGACCATTGACCGCGGCAATGGCGATTTTGTCGCAGTTACGCAGGGCCAAATTCAGAGTTTGGGAAAGATGTCTCAAGCCTTCGTAGGTGCCGATCTCTGAATCGTGTCCCGGCGGTATGGGTGGCAGCAAGGCCTCTCCGGGAACCGCTTTGTTTTGACCAGAGATGTCGTCCCCTGCACAAAAAGCCCTGCCGCTTCCCGTAAACACCAACACTCTGACTGCATTGTCCATTTGCGCCTGGGTGATGGTTTCCACCAGATCGCGTTTAATGCGATGCGTTAGGCCATTTAAACGCTCCGGGGTATTGAATTGAATCCAGGCGATGCCCGGCTCGCGAAGGGTTACGTCGAACCCGGTAAAACTGCCTGTGCGCATACGCTCCTCCACACGTTGTGTTTATCAATCGTGTCTGACCTCTCGCCAAGAACCAAACTTGATAGGACCAGACCTTATGGACCCATACCCTAATTCCCTCATTACCCAGAGTACAGAAAGTGAAAAGGCCCAATAACCGGGATCAAAACTCCCGACGCATGCCCACTGGTGCGCTGAATTTGCTTAAGATCCGTTGAGTTATTTCATTGAGAGCAACGCCATGAGCCATCTGTTATTCGACGTCCACAACCACGTCGCCACATTGACCTTTAATCAACCGGAAAAACGCAACGCCTACAGTCCCGAAATGGCGATCAAACTCACCCAATATTTGCGGCAATGCGACAGCGATCCTGACATACGGGCCGTCATCATTACCGGCGCTGGTGACAATTTTTGTGTCGGCCTGGACCTCAACGATGTGCGGGAACGAGGCGAACAGGGCGAGCAGTCTGGACAAGACGATCTATCACCCACCCATGGACATCCCACTCAACGAGTGTTGCGCACCTATCCCTATCAAATTTCCAAACCGGTGATTTGCGCCATCAATGGGGCTGCAGGTGGGTTTGGAGCAGCTTATCCGCTGACCTGCGACATCAGGCTGGCAGCCACCGAGGCCAACATCGCGTTTTCGTTTGTTAAGTGGGGGCTTATTCCTGAAATGGGCACGACTTGGTTATTGCCCCGCTTGATTGGGGTAGAAAAAACCTCCGACCTGCTGCTCACCGGCCGCAAGGTGTCCGGTACGGAAGCGGCAGATATGGGACTGGTACTGCGGGCGGTGCCCCGGGCTGAGCTGATAAACGAGGCAACTGCCTTGGCAGAAAGCATTGCCCAAGGTTCCTCACCCACCGCGGTATCAATCGTCAAACGCATGACCTGGGGACGCTTGCAAGATGATGGCGAGCTATACCGAGCGATATACGAAGACGACGATGCTATTGCTTGGGCCATTCATGGGCCGGACGCCGCAGAGGGCAACAAAGCCTTCTTTGAAAAGCGTCCGGCGAACTGGGCCGAAGTTGATCCCGCAGCGCTACCGAGCTTCGGCAAGCGCAACGCTAACCCCTTTGGCTTGGGATAGACATGGGATGAGACAGGGATAGCACCTAAGCTAGCGCGACGCCAGCAAGACAACAAGCTGAAAGGCCAGCTCTACCCCATCATCGAGACCGGGGATAAACCAAACGCTGGCCGCAGTGACGGCAATAACCGCTAGTGCTCGAGGAAATAACCGACTCATGAGGGATCTCCCGCCGGAGTCTGCTCTGCCGAGCGCGCACGCGGCCGAGCTTCGAACATCCACACATCGCCAGAGTCGATGGCCGCCGGTGTTGCTCGCGATGCGTATTTTTCATTCACCATAGCCATCAATGACTCCAGGCCAGCGCCACTGGTTAGGCGAACCAATTGACGTTCATAGCGGACGCCGTTGACACGAAACACCGCCCGACCATCTTGCACAGCTTGAGCAGGCCAACTTTTCCAGAGCTTACCTACCGTGCTGTTCATGTAACCCGACCAAACATAAATCTTACCGTTTGCGGAGGCGGTCCAAACACGCCGAGATTGTTCCGGGTCCAGCAACTGCATTTCAATGGTCGGAATGCTGTTGACAAAGGACCAGTCCGGCTCGGGACCTTGATAAAGCTCGCCGGACACCAGCGCGCCACCCGAAAATACTCTGTTGGGTCCATCAGCAGATCGTTGCTTGATTGCCGCAGTTACTACCGCGGTCACCAGCACCAAGAGGACCCAAAAAAATAGAACACCCACCCGTTTAGCCAACGTCATGATCTTCTCCGGCTTACCGTTTATTTCCCATCCTTGAATATGAGCCTAGCACCCAGCTCAACGAATGAACAAAGATGTTCCCGTTGACCACGATTGCCGCCCGACCGTAGGGCACCGGCATGAAAGCTGGATGCTAGATGCGTGTGCTGAGGCCAATGCTAAAGATGCTCTGACAGATTTATGTTAGATCAATGAAGTCAGAGGAAAGCACAACAAAAGCGCGCATATAGGCGCGCTAGATTAAAACGACCTGAACACTAAAAGGCCTGAAGCGTCGCATCTGGATTTTTGCTCAGCACATTCAAAAATGCCATAGCGCCCCTATCCGGAATGCTAGAGCCCTGCTCCCAGTCTTGAATTGTTTGCAGCGGTATTCCGAACCGGGCAGAAAACTCACGCTGAGTCATGTTCAGACCGACCCTCATCTTCTGGATCTCGGTTTTATCAAAATAGATTGTCAGGCGCGCTCCCTCGACATGTTCACCATTTTCAATGCGGGCCGCTTGATCAACGCTGACCATCAGGTCATTAAACGTTTTCTCGTCCATTCTCTTTCTACCTATAGACCTATCTACCTTTCTTCTTTATCCCTTCGAGCTACGGCCACGCGATCTATTTCTGCAACCGCACGAGTCAACGCCTTTTTTTGCGCCGCCGTGAGCCTTTTGTCCTCTCGCTTTGGCATACAGATTAACAAGTATGTCGGGCGATCCGTCTGGGGCCGAGCATAATAAAAGATTCGTACACCACCGCGCTTGCCTACCTTGCCCGTCCCCCAACGCAACTTCCGAATGCCGCCAGTTCCGGGTATGAGATCCCCTGCAAATGGGTCTCTAGCAAGGGTATCTATCAGTTCTTCGGTCGCGCGCTCAGTCATATGTTGAGATGCGCCAGTCCGAAAAAGCGCAGTTTCGATCAGCCCCTTCAATACATGTATAACCCTGTACGCAATTTGAGTACAAGAATTCCATCTTGAGACGATACAGGTAGGGCCTGTCAGATAATCGGTGTCAACCGAATGACGAGCGGCGTGGAAAGGATTTCGTGGATCTTGCCTTAGCTAGGCCGAAACGTACACAAAAGCTATGCGCCCAGACTGATTTCAACAATAAAATCAGGAGATTAAATGGGGTGGACGATGGGGCTTGAACCCACGACCGCCGGCATCACAAGCCGGAGCTCTACCAACTGAGCTACGCCCACCACAGGAGCGCGGCAGTATAAGACTGTAACCCCACTGACGCTAGGTTTTTCCGGCGGGATTTTAATTGCAGGCTGGCCCGCCAGATTTTGCCTACCGCTCTTCTGAGTCGAGCACCACGAATACCGAAAAACCCGACGGGGATCACGACCACTGTTCGAGTCCTGCCGGTCTCATTCGCTTGATCTTCGGCTGTTGAAAGCACTACCGCTTTCGGCTTCATAAAAGGGTAATGGCGCGCCCGGACAGACGCCGAGCGATAGCTCGGCGGTGGGAGCGCCAAATCGCTTAGCAGCGATTTGGGAGCCGCGACCACTGTTCGAGTCCTGCCGGTCTCTTGATTTGATTACCGGTGACTTACACCAACACTTGTTTGCTTTGTATGGAGGGTATTGGCGCGCCCGGACAGACGCCGAGCGATAGCTCGGCGGTGGGAGCGCCAAATCGCTTGCCAGCGATTTGGGAGCCGCGACCACTGTTCGAGTCCTGCCGGCCTATTTATCTAAATACCGGTGACGTACTCCAACACTTGTTTGCTTTGTATGGAGGGTATTGGCGCGCCCGGCCAGACGCCGAGCGATAGCTCGGCGGTGGGAGCGCCAAATCGCTTGCCAGCGATTTGGGAGCCGCGACCACTGTTCGAGTCCTGCCGGCCTATTTATCTAAATACCGGTGACGTACTCCAACACTTGTTTGTTTTGTATGGCGGGTGATGGCGCGCCCGGACAGACGCCGAGCAACAGCTCGGCGGTGGGAGCGCCAAATCGCTTACCAGCGATTTGGTAGCCGCGGCCACTGTTCGAGTCCTGCCGGCCTATTTATCTAAATACCGGTGACGTACTCCAACACTTGTTTGTTTTGTATGGCGGGTGATGGCGCGCCCGGACAGACGCCGAGCAACAGCTCGGCGGTGGGAGCGCCAAATCGCTTGCCAGCGATTTGGTAGCCGCGACCACTGTTCGAGTCCTGCCGGTCTCATTCGCTTGATCTTCGGCTGTTGAAAGCACTACCGCTTTCGGCTTCATAAAAGGGAATTGGCGCGCCCGGCCAGACGCCGAGCGATAGCTCGGCGGTGGGAGCGCCAAATCGCTTGCCAGCGATTTGGGAGCCGCGACCACTGTTCGAGTCCTGCCGGTCTCATTCGCTTGATCTTCGGCTGTTGAAAGCACTACCGCTTTCGGCTTCATAAAAGGGTATTGGCGCGCCCGGACAGACGCCGAGCGATAGCTCGGCGGTGGGAGCGCCAAATCGCTTGCCAGCGATTTGGAAGCCGCGACCACTGTTCGAGTCCTGCCGGTCTCTTGATTTGATTACCGGTGACGTACACCAACACTTGTTTGCTTTGTAAGGAGGGTAATGGCGCGCCCGGCAGGACTCGAACCTGCAACCCTCGGCTTAGAAGGCCGATGCTCTATCCAGTTGAGCTACGGGCGCAATGTGCGCGGTTGTCTTCGCCACTTCGCTTTGCGAAACCACTAAACTTCATACTTTTCAATAAGTTAGTGTCTTCAGCAGCGACGACGTCGGCTAGCTTAACGCATTTGCTCAAGAATTGATGCAGGACCGGCCGGAACCCGCGATGGGTTGGCTTATGCGAAGCGATTACCGAAGAACGCGCCTCGTGGATATCCTCTCAAAAGCGCCCTTGCGCTTCCCCCGCTTTGTCATCCGCCTTTTCATCCGCCAGGTACCCCAACTTTTCCACGTTGCCTTGGTGCCCCTCACGATCAATGTCGAACATCAAAATAAGAAAGGTGGAAATTAACGGCAGTACAAAACTCAACACCACGTGGACCGATGCAAAGCGATTGATGATTTCTCCATTCATCATTTCCGCCGTCGCCGCTGGGTCATCAAAACCAGACCAAGAAACAATGGCACCAGCAATAAAGACCCCACCAGCACCGATCAGTTTGTGAATGAACGAGTTAACCGTGCCAAGCAGCCCCTCCTCGCGCCTGCCAGTAGACACCTCCACTGCCTCGACGATTTCCATGGCCATGGACCCGACAAAAATCAGTCCCAAAGCGGCCAATGCCGAGTAAAGACAGGTGTGCACGAACAAAATCCACCACAGCGCATCGGTGCCGTTAGCAGGAAAAAGACTCAGACCCAGAACGGGCTCTAACAACCGCAAAACAATCGGCAGAGGCCCCAGCAAAATAGTGCAGAGAAAAATGCCAACGGCCACGTGCTTTTTGCTGCGACCAATGGCCAGAAACGGCCCCACAAGAGCAAAGCAAATGACCGCTACCGCCTGACCCAGCGGGTAGGTAGCAATCTGATTCGGCTGCCATTGCCACAGATAAGCGTTGAAATAGGTACTGGCGCCGGTGTCGATACCGACCAGCAGCGCAAAAATACAGCCGGCGAAAAACAACACGATCCAGGATTTGTTCGACAGAGTTTCCTTGGCCTCGGCCAAGAACACTCGCAGATCAAAGGTTCTGGCAGGTGGCACGTACAGGTCTGGGATTAAGTGGTGGGTGCCGGCTGTGGTTACTAAGGTGCTAACAAAAATGACCAAACCGCCCCAAAACGCCAGCAGCTGATAGCCGGTGGTGCTGAAATAACTGTCACCTAGAAAAAACGCCATGTGAATGGCAGACATGCCTGCTCCGCCTATCCAGCCAAACGCCATCCCCATCCCAGCGATCTGGCTTCTCTGGTCGTAGTCCTTGGTCAATTCAGGGGCCAGCGCTGCGCGAGGAACCTCGTAAAACGTCATGGCGATCCGCATGCAAATCATCAGCACCAACAACCGCACAAACAGTGCCGAATCCGATATCTCGCCTGGGTCCTGCAGAATCAGGTAATAGCAGAGCGCGAAGGGAATCACTGCCAGATACATAAAAGGATGGCGCCGACCCCAGCGACTGCGAACCCGGTCAGAAAATACGCCAATCAGTGGGTCAGTAATCGCATCGACCACCAAGGCTACCGCTATGGCTGACGAAACCAGCATGGCATCTAGCCCTAGCACCTGGTTGTAGTAGATCAACAACCAAGTACCCAACAGACTGTTTTTTACGCCCACGCCCACAGAGCCAAAGGAATAGATCCAGAGCGTCTTGCCTTGAGCTCGTTGTGCTGCACCCGGTGATAACTGCAAATGAACGCCTTTTCTGTGAACCCACTCCTTCGACGGATACGCGAAAGCGGGCGATTAACCAATAGTGCACTAAACCTGCATTTAGCATCCAAGGAAATTCAAAGGTCGAAACGCAGGGGGTCAAAGCGCTGCGAACGTCTAAACACAGCAACATATGCGCCCCAGTGCACCTCGTGTGCAGCGGCACTGGCAAAGCTCACGGCAAAGTCATAGGCTGGCCGGCGTTCTAACAACATAAATGAGTTGCCCCTAGCCGTGTCTATACCCATACACGGATTTGTCGCTCCGGGTTTCGAGTCCGTAAAAGAGCAGTTGCAACGAAACTTTTCTGCGGGCCGGGATCGCAACGCTCAACTGTGCGTCTATGTCGGCGAGACTTGCGTGGTGGATCTTTGGGCCAGCAGCAACAACGACCCTAACTTCTCAGGCGATTCACTGATCAACGTGTTTAGCAGCGGCAAAAGTCTCGAGTCGATCTTGTTAGCCATGCTGGTGGATCAGGAATCTCTGGATTTTACCGCGCCAGTACAGCGCTATTGGCCTGAGTTTCGCGGGCAAGGCAAAGACACGCTTACCGTGGCCGATGTCATGCGACACGAAGCTGGCCTGGCTTTTCTGAGTACTCAATTCACACCAGAACAGCTACAAGCGCCGGCGCTGCAGCAAAATGTTCTGGGCAAAGCCCTGGAAGAGCATACGCTAAGTTACCCGCAGAACACTGACTCTCCTCGGGAATACCACGCCATATCCAGAGGCTGGATCGCCAACGAAATCTTTCGCCGGGTGGACTCACAGCAACGCACCATGGGCGAATACCTACGACAAAAGATCAGCGACACCTTGGGTATCGATGTGTACATCAGCCTAAAACCGTCAGAGCTGGAAAGGATAAGCCCAGTGCATCCCCGAGGTTTTTGGGCCCAACTTTGGGAGAGCACCCGACCCAACACCTTTGCCAGAAAAATCGGCCTAAACCTAACCGAGATGCTCAGGCGCTTTTGGCATATCGGCAAAGCCATTCCCCAACTGCGAGGCAGACCCCGCACATTGCCCATCGTCGGCTTGAAAGAACACAGCATTCGTCTGTTCGACACCGCTGCTGTGGCCCAGGCAGAAATCCCTTCTGCTGGAGCCAAGTGCAGCGCCAGAGGTTTAGCCAAACTGGCCGCGGTGATGGCCAACGGCGGCGTGTTTGAGGGCCAGAGACTGTTGAGCGAGGATGCCTGGCAACAACTGCATGCCGCTTCTGTACGACGCAAAATGACGTTGATCCACGCTGGGTTTACTCAAGGCGGACTGGCCGCTTACGACATGGAAGGCGTGCAGGCCTCTTCGCTGGATGCCTCATTAAGCGCCGGGCGAGAAGGTTTTTATGGCTGGATGGGCTATGGCGGCTCGGTGTTCCAATGGCACCCAGAACTGCGCATCGGCTTTGCCTACGTGCCTACCGCCCTAAACGCCTTGGACTTTTTCAATCAACGGGCTAAGTGGTATCAGCAAGCCGTTGTTAACTGCCTTCGTTAACTGACTTCGTTAACTGCATTGGCCAACTGTCTCCATAAGTCGGCGCGTTGCCAGTCAGCCAACGGCTCAAGCGGCGCAAGGTTTGTTCGGCGCTGATTCGGGCATTTGGCTGGGCATCTATCTAGGCATCTATCTGGGCATAGACGACGCCACGCTACCGCCGGATGCAACGGCGTTCATCGGTGTTCAGCGAGGAAGTGGGAAAAATGGTCGGGGTAGAGAGATTCGAACTCCCGACATCCTGCTCCCAAAGCAGGCGCGCTACCAGACTGCGCTATACCCCGACAATCTCAAGCAGACGGACGTCTGTTGAGGCGGCGACTATACTGGCCTGCAAAAAGACGGTCAATTAACTTTCTTGGCTTTCCTCAATCCCAGCCGCCCTTTCGTGGGCACAGCTCTCAACCCTTAGATCAGAACTTGGGACGGCGGGTAAATCTGTCCGCGCATTAGGCTATCAGAGCCGGTGATAGTAATATGAGCCGCTATCAATTCGCCGGATCAATCGCTGCTGATCCTAATTCCAATGGCTAGGTCCAATGGAAATTGGCAACAAAAAGCGGCAATGAAACCTTTCAGCGTCAGGAGAAAGCATGACAGCCCGGATACTCGACGGAAATGCGCTAGCCAAGAGCATTCGGGAGACCTTGGCCGCTGAGATTAAAAGCTGGAGCGCCCAAGGTTATCGAAAGCCCGGACTCGCCGTGATCTTGGTCGGCGATGACCCTGCTTCAGCGGTATACGTAAACGGTAAGCGCCGAGATTGCGAAGAGGTCGGCGTACATTCCAAGACCCTGCATCTGCCTGCCGATATTTCCCAAGAAGTTTTAGACGCTCACGTCGATGAGCTCAACGAAGACCCCGCTATCGACGGCATTCTTGTGCAAAGCCCGCTATCGCCGCACTTGGATGAAGACCGCATCATCGACCGTATCTTGCCCCACAAAGACGTGGACGGCTTCCACGCCTATAACATCGGTCGTTTGGCGCTGCGCAGACCCACCCTGCGCAGTTGTACGCCCATGGGCATCATGCAAATGCTCGATCACATCAACACCGATTACAAAGGCCTGCACGCCACTATTATTGGCGCCTCCAATCACGTGGGACGCCCCATGGGACTTGAACTACTGCTGGCGGGGGTGACGGTAACCACCGCGCATAAATTCACCAAGGACACTGGCGCCATGGCCCGAGAAGCGGACATCCTCATCAGCGCCGTCGGCAAGCCCGGCCTGGTGCCCGGGGATTGGGTCAAAGAAGGCGCTACCGTCATCGACGTAGGCATTACCCGTGGCGCCAACAATAAACTGCATGGCGATGTGGTCTTCGATGACGCCAAGGAACGGGCGGCTTGGATCACCCCAGTGCCTGGTGGCGTGGGCCCCATGACCAGGGTGGCCTTGTTGCAAAATACCCTGCAAGCCGCAGCCAGTACCTTAGGTATTGTTCGGAGCCAACCGTGACCCAGCAAATCAAACGGTTATTTATTTCTGATTTGCACTTAGACGACCCCGAGTCGGATATCTTCAAAGCCTTCGTAGCGCTGATGGACACCCAAGCCGATCAGGTTGACGAGATTTACATTCTCGGTGACTTGGTAGAAATGTGGGTGGGTGATGATGACGATTCGGCCTGCGCCAAAACCCTTTCCAGCACTCTGGCCCAGGCCGCCACAAAAACCCGCCTGTTTTTACTGCACGGCAACAGAGACTTTTTGTTTGGCGATGACTTTTGCCAAGCCACAGGCATTACCCTACTGCCAGATCCCTACTTGTTGGATGGACATATCCTGCTGAGTCATGGCGACCAATACTGCATTGACGACGAAGCCTACCAACAAGCCCGAGCCCTGCTGCGCAGCGACGCCTTTCAGCAAGATATGTTGCAACGCTCCCTAGCCGAACGTCAGGCCATTGGGCAACAGATGCGTGCCCAGAGCATGGCTGCCAACGCCAACAAGTCCAGTCAAATCATGGACGTCAATGCTGGAGCCATCCAAGAGGCCATGGCCCAGCACCGCGCGGATATGCTGATTCACGGTCATACCCACCGCCCTGGCGTATACCCGCGACGAGGCGCGAGCACATTCAAACGGATTGTTTTAGGTGATTGGCAAGATTGCGGCTGGCTGTGCCGACAAGAAGCGGAGCATTGGTCCCTGGAGTGCTTTGGCCTGGACCATTTCGCTACCGATTAAACCGAGGTGGCTATTGGCTTACCGCTGTGAAAACGGAATTGCGGATCTTCTGACGTAACCAACTCTGCATCGGCCTGCAAGAACTCCCCTACCCTGGCGCTAAAGTCGTCGTAACCACCACCCTCGCTATTGGCTTGTTCCGCCAAGCGCAAATAGTCCCGGAAGTGCCGAGCTTCAGAGTTGAGCAACGAGGTATACAGGCTCGCCAGGTCTGCGGGCAGCACAGTAGAAAGACCCGCAAAGCGTTCGCAGGATCGGGCTTCAACCACCGCGCCGCAGATCAGCAAATCCACCAACCGTTTGGGGTCGTTTTTGTTCACCAACTGGTGCAAACCTTGGGCGTACCGAGCCGAATTAATTTGCTCATAAACCACGCCCTGCTCTGCCATCAAATCTAAAACCTGCTCAAAGTGCCGTAACTCTTCGCGGGCCAGACTGGACATCTTTTGCAGCAGCTGAGGATATTGAACGTACCGGTACATCATGCTCAAAGCGGTGCTGGCGGCTTTTTTCTCGCAGTTGGCGTGATCCATCAGCAGCTCGGGCAAATGCTTGGGCGCAGCCTCAAACCATTGGACCGGGGTGTCCACCAACAAAAAATCCCTGACCAACGCCAGAGCATCGTTGTTTTTGCGCGCTACCGTCTCGGCCTTCACGCTGGCACCTTAAAATTGCGCTCGTAGTGGGCTTTGGCGCGTTGATAAATCTCTGCATCTAGTCGCTGCATCAGGGCCAGCGTGTCGAGTTGTTGTGGATCCTGACCCGGTGCGCCATGTGCCTGGGCCTCAGCAGAGTGCTCTGGCGCTGATTGTTGCTGATCCGCATTGGCCGGGCCAGCGCTGGCCGACCCCGCACTGGTCAAACCCGCACTGGCCAAACCCGCACTGGCTAAAGGCTGTTCTCGTCTGACCATAAAGCGCAGCAATTGGTACTGCTGTTCTAACGGGGGCAGATCCGACAGTCCGGCGTCCGTCACGGCGGTTTGCAAAGCCGCTGGGTCATTGCAAAGAAGCACCTGTTCTAGCACCTCATCTCTGAGTCGCTGCAATCGCTCCCTGACCGCGTCCTGTTGGGCCTCGTCGTAACCGTTCCATTGAACAATTTCGTGGGCAAAACGCTTGCAGCCACGGCAAACCAAGTCGCCGTAAGTCGTGGAACAAATGCCCACACATGGGGTACGTTTTTTCAGCTGCATGAGAACTCCACTATCTGTTGGCCCGCACTTCTAGTCCTTACTCAGTGCGCGCGTCGCTAGCACTCTGCGGCCAATCATAGCGGTATTTTTTACCCGTGATTGTGTAAGTCCAAGACATTGGCATCTTTGAGCAGGCTGAGTTGCTGTTGGCGTTTTGAGGCATCGCTGCGCTGGGCAGAAACCCTGGCCAGATAGTCTTCGCCGACATCGCCGGTCACGTAGTGACCGTCAAAGGCAGAGCATTCGAAGTCCGCCACATGGGGATTGCCTTCGTGACAGCTTCTCTTTAAATCTTCAATGGACTGATAAACCAGCCAGTCGGCGCCGATGATTTTTGCGACTTCTTCCTCGGTGCGCTGGTGCGCCACAAACTCTTCTTTCGCCGGCATGTCGATTCCATAAACATTCTGGTAGCGCAGCGCTGGCGCGGCACTGGCCATATAGACTTTGCGCGCACCGGCTTCCCGGGCTAATTGAATGATTTGGGTGATGGTGGTGCCACGCACAATGGAGTCGTCCACCAACAACACGTTCTTGTCTTTGAATTCCAGATCGATGGCGTTGAGCTTCTGCCGTACTGAATCCCTACGCTGCTGTTGGCCCGGCATAATGAACGTACGCCCGATATATCGATTTTTTACGAAGCCCTCGCGAAATTTCGTACCCAGTTCATGGGCCAAGGGCAACGCTGCGGTGCGCCCGGTATCTGGAATGGGAATGACCACATCAATATCGTGGTCGTGTTGGGAGTAACGATCCAACACCGAGCGAGCCAGGTGTTCACCCATACGCAGGCGGCTTTTATAAACCGATATGTCGTCAATGATGGAATCTGGCCGGGCAAAATAAACGTGTTCAAAAATACAGGGCACCAGCGTGGGGTTTGCTGCGCATTGATGCCGATAAATATCGCCGTCATTAGAGATAAACACAGCTTCCCCGGGGGCTACATCGTCAATACGGGTGTAACCCAAAATATCCAAGGCCACAGATTCAGAGGCCATCATGTATTCGGTGCCTTTGTCGGTCTCGCGACTGCCAATCACTAGGGGACGAATGCCATAAGGATCGCGAAACCCCAGCAAACCCGAGCCGATCACCATCGCCACCACCGCGTAAGCCCCACGACAACGCTGATGCACAGCGCCAACCGCCTTAAACATTTCCGTAGGTGATGGGTTAATGGCGTGCAGTACCCCAAGCTCATTGGCGAGCACGTTGAGCAGAACTTCCGAATCGCTGCTGGTGTTGATATGCCGCAGATCCTCGGCAAACAAGTCACTCATCAGCTCTTCGGTATTGGTCAGGTTGCCGTTATGAGCCAGCGCGATGCCGTATGGGGAGTTGACGTATAGAGGTTGTGCTTCTGCAGAGCTGGTTGACCCAGCGGTGGGATAACGCACCTGGCCCAGGCCCACGTTGCCTTGCAGACGCTCCATGTGTTCGCTGCGAAAAACGTCCTTCACTAGGCCATTGTTCTTGCGCAAATAACAATGTCTGCCGTCACTGGTCATCATGCCAGCGGCGTCCTGACCCCGGTGTTGAAGAATCGTTAGCGCATCATAAATGTCTTGTTTAACTTCATTTCGCGCAACGATACCTACAATTCCACACATCAGATTCTCTTCGTATCTACTTAATCTTCGAAATAATCGGTGTCGTTCAGGTCATCTGGGACCTCAACATCCAGGGGCTGCCCGCCATTGAACTGAATATTCGGCAGCTCCGGTGCTGGTGGCGGGTCCTCCAGCGAATCACTGGCCAAATCCAGCAAAATCAGGACTTCATCCTCAAATTGCAGAAAGCCATTCTTCAATTCAGAGTCGTTCCACATGGCGGTATGGGAGAAAAAGCTTTGGCCCACCATCAGCATAATTGTGGCCAGCAAACCGCCGCGAGCGGCGCCAAAGAGAAACCCCAACAACCGATCCGTGCTGCCAATACCGCTGCGACTGACCAGCTGACCCAAGCCCCACTGCAGCATGCTGGCCACCACGAGCGTGCCCACTAAAACGATGAGGAAGGCGATGATCTGGCCTATCTGCCCCTCACCTAAGTAGTCTGAGTAGGCTGAAGCCACTTCCGGGCCAAACCAAAAACCGAACAAAAAGGCGGTCACCCAAGACGCCAAGGAGAACGCTTCGCGCACAAATCCTCGGGAAAAGCCGAAGATGGACGACAGCAGGACGATACCAATGATGATGTAATCTAGATTCGACATTCCCCGCACTCTGCGGTTATTGAGTCATAGCGACGACAATGGCCTGCACGTTGTAGGTCTCGGTGTAAGCCATGCGTTTTTCCTTGGCCTGAGTATGACTGAGCAGCGGCCCTACCGCGACCCGATAGCGAATTTTTTCGCCACTCAAGCCACGCTGTTTGTATTGAGAAAGAAACGCCTCCTGACCCGCATCCCGCAGCTTTGCACGCAGCTTTTGGGCATTTTCCAGTCGATCAAAGGTGGCCAGCTGCACCGCAAAAACCTCGGTATTGGAACGCACTGGGGTAAGTATGGGCTCGCCAAATCGTGTGCCATTTTCTACCCAGTAGCCGTCAGCATCCACTTCGCCATTAAGGGCATCGACCCGCTCTCGAACTTGGGTTGTCGCAAAGACCTCGTCAATTTGGCTTTGCTGTTGTTGCAGCTCGGCAATGATGGTGTCCGTGTCGTTGGTTAGATCCATTGCGGGACCGGTTTGAGTAGCGTCGCCGCTGCCAGACGTTAAACCATCTTGGGTCACGGACCCAGGCATGGTGTTTTCTCGGCTTGGCGCATCAAACATCATGGGCACAAAAATACCGGCTAGGGCCAGCAAAAATACGCTGCCAATCAATCGATAACGGATGACTTCATTCATGGCGCTATCATGCCACCCAAGGGCACTGCTCAACAGCGCTAAAGGAGCCAAATACAACCACCACGTCTCCGGGTTGGGTCTGCTCAATCGCCTGTTGCTGCGCCTCAGTCATGCTGGCGGCACAGCGGTGAGATAAACCAATATTCGCAGCCAACTCTTCAGCAGGGATACCGCGCTCGCCAGTGCTGGACACACACAACCAGGGCGCAGGTTCAGGGCTCAACCGGTTTACCGTGTCATAAAACCCTTGGTGGTCCTTGCCAGACAACATGGCACAGATGAAAAACGCCGGCTTGATGTCACGCTGGGCAAGCTCCTGGAGGAAAAATTCAGCGCCGTGGGGGTTGTGACAAACGTCGTGGACCCAAATGCGATCTTGGCTATGGCGGATATCCATGCGGCCCGGCATCTGGCGACTGGCACAGGCCTGTAACGCCGCTGGCGTAACCGCCAGCCACGGCGACACCGCTTCACAGGCCAAGGCGATATTGTGGGGAGCCAGCTGGCTGAACTCCACGGTCAGCGTCTCACCTGCCCCAGATTGATAGCGCCAGTGCCTGCCATCACCCACCGGGGTAGAAGCAAAGTCTTGGCCCCAGCGCAAAGGGGTTAACCCCAGATCCTTGCACTGCTGATCCACGGTAACCGGCATATCACGCCCCAGCACCACATGCTGTCCCGGCCTTAAAATACCGGCCTTTTCAAAACCAATGGCTTCCCGGGTATCGCCCAAAAAGGCTTGGTGGTCTAACCCAATGCTGGTGATTACCGCCACATCCGCATCGATGGCGTTAAAGGCATCCAGCCTGCCACCCAGACCAATTTCCAAAATGGCCACATCCACCTGTGCCTGAGCCATGCAATACAAAGCCGCTAACGCACCGAATTCAAAATAGGTCAGTGGAATGTCGCCTCGGGCAACGTCGATAGCCGCAAAGGCAGCACATATGTCCTCATCGCTGGCGTCCGCGCCGTTGATGCGAATGCGTTCGTTAAAACGCCAGATGTGGGGGGACAGCGTGGCTCCTACACGTTCACCGGCATGCAGCAGCAACGATTCGATGACTCTTACGGTACTGCCCTTGCCATTGGTGCCGGCCACGGTGATGACCCGAGGCGCCGGGCGCTGCAGTGATAACGCAGCCAGCACCTGATTGAAGCGCTCTAATCCCATGTCGATGGAGGCGCTGTGCTGCTGGTCGATATAGTCGAGCCATTCAGGAAGATCTCGCATCGACGGCCCTTTGCTCTCAGCCATCGATGCCTTGCCGTATGGCTGCCGTCGCCTGGGTGAGCTTGTTAACCGCCTCATCGACGCTGGCGCTTTCAGCCATCAGCTGCACTAGGGCGCTACCCACCACCACACCTTCGGCGTGTTCTGCCACTGCCGCCGCGGTTTGGGCATCTTTGATACCAAAACCAACACAGACGGGCACATTGGTAATGCCGCGCAGGTAGCCGGTACGCTGGGCCACTTCATCTACCGCCAGCGCTCCACTGCCCGTGGTGCCTTTTAACGAGACATAGTAAATAAAACCGCTAGCCTGGCTCGCAATGGCCGCGGCCCGCTCATCACCGGAGGTGGGTGCCACCAGCGAAATCAAATCCATCCCTTGAGCCGCGAGCTGCTGGCGCAAATCACCGGCTTCCTCCAGAGGCAAGTTCACCATGATTAAACCGTCAACACCGGCACTGGCAGCCCGCTCAGCAAACGCTTCCATGGCCAACACCGAGTTGAGGTAACCCATCAAGATCACCGGCGTCTCATCATCGTGCTGACGAAACTGCTCAACCATGGCCAACACCTTGGTTAACGTCATACCCTGCTTCAGCGCTCGCTCATTGGCCGCCTGAATCGCCGGGCCTTCCGCTTCCGGGTCAGAAAACGGGATGCCCAGCTCAAGCAGGTCCGCGCCGCCGGCCACCAGGGCCTGCATCCCCGGCACCGTATAATCCGGACCGGGATCACCGGCGGTAATAAAGGTAATTAACGCGGTTTTACCCTGAGCCTTCAGAGCCGCGAACTTGCGGCTGATACGCCCGCTGGCGTTGTCCTGTTCTGTCTGCACCATTACAGCGTGATTCCGTCGATATCTGCCACGGTCAAAATATCTTTATCGCCACGGCCGCTGAGATTCACCAGCACGGTTTGATCCGCAGACATCTTCGGGGCATTTGCCACAACCCAAGCCAAGGCATGGCTGGTTTCCAAGGCAGGCAAAATGCCCTCTTGGCGATTGAGCATACGAAACGCCGCCATCGCCTCTTCGTCCGTAGCCGCTGCATAGGTAGCCCGGCCAATATCCTTCAAATACGCATGCTCAGGACCCACACCGGGGTAATCCAAACCTGCGGATACCGAATGTGTCTCCATAACCTGTCCATCAGCGTCGGACATCAGATAAGAACGATTGCCGTGCAATACACCCACACGCCCCTCATTTAGGGGAGCCGCGTGAGCACCGGTATGCAGTCCGTGACCACCGGCTTCCACACCGACCAAGGCCACATCCGCATCGTCGATAAAGGGATGAAAGATACCCATGGCGTTAGAACCACCGCCCACACAAGCAACCACCACATCCGGCAGTTTGCCCACCTGCTGCAGCATTTGCGCACGGGCCTCTTGACCAATGATGGAGGCAAAATCCCGCACCAACATAGGATAAGGATGCGGGCCTGCGACGGTACCAATGATGTAGTGAGTGTTGTCCACATTGGTCACCCAGTCTCGCATGGCCTCGTTCATGGCGTCCTTGAGGGTTTTCGACCCTGAGGTTACCGGGATAACGTTGGCGCCCATCAGCTTCATGCGGTACACGTTCAGACTTTGCCGGTGCACGTCTTCTTCGCCCATGTAGACATCACAGGCCAGACCCAAACGCGCTGCCACCGTTGCTGTGGCGACTCCGTGTTGCCCGGCACCGGTCTCTGCAATGACCCGAGGCTTACCCATGCGCTTGGCCAGCAATGCCTGACCGATGGTGTTGCAGACTTTGTGCGCACCCGTGTGGTTGAGGTCTTCTCGCTTCAAATAAATCGACGCCCCGCCCAGAGACTTGGTTAAGCGCTCGGCCAAATACAGTGGCGTCGGGCGACCCACAAAGTGAGCAAGGTCTTCATGCAGTTCACGCTTGAAGTCCGGATCGTCTTTTAGCTCGGCGTACAGCGCCGCCAGGCCGTCCAACGCATGAGTTAGGGTTTCTGCCACAAATCGCCCACCAAACTGACCAAAGTGGCCATCGTTGGTCGGCTGGGCATAGGTCGCCTCAATGTGATTTTCTACTTCCGGTTCAGCCATGTTTTGCTGCCTCAATAAATCGTCTTACTTTCGTAGGGTCTTTCAAGCCCTTACCTGCACTTTCAACGCCGCTGGCCACATCCACGCCAAAAGGCTGGGTCTGGCGAATCGCTGCCGCCACATTTTCTGCATCTAGGCCGCCCGCCAAAATCAATCGGCGGTGCTGATCCTGGGGCCATAACGACCAATCAAATTGTTTACCCGTACCGCCTTTGAGCTGAGGATCGTGTGCATCCAGCAACAGCGCCCAGGCGGACTGATAGCCTTGCACCAGCTCCTCAACATCAACCTCTGGCGTTGGCGCCAACACCTTGATGTACGGCATGCCAAATTGCTGACAAAAATCCTCGGGCTCGTCACCATGAAACTGCAGCATGGTCAGGTCAACGGCGCTTAGTACCGCCTGCACCTGCTCAACGCTGGGATCCACAAACAAGCCGACCCGCTCCATGGCTGCATTCGCCTTTGCTGCCACTAAACACAGCTCCTGAGCCAAGTCCGAGGCAATAAAACGCGAGCTGGCGGCAAAGAAATTAAAGCCTAGGGCATCTGCCCCGGCGTCGGCGGCCGCTAACACATCGTCCACTCGTGTCAGGCCGCAAATTTTGCACCACATTGAAACTGCCTGAGTTGTCATGTCTTACCTAAACGAGTTTGGGCCAAAGGGCGCTGCCTTAACCTAGCGCGCAGTCTATAGATTTACTGCTTGGCGACAATGCTGATTTGCCGGACACCGATAAAAGTGCAGGCTTAGGATCACTTTTGTCGCAGCAATGGAGGCAGATCCGGGGCGGCAAATTCGCGACCCGGGTACCGCACCTCGGCCAGGTACAGTCCTTGAGCCGGTGCCGTTATGCCCAATTGTTGCCGATCTCGGAGCTGCAACAGGTCATGGATGTAATTGTTGGGGTTGTGCTGCCCCACCCAGTGCAACGCTGAAGCGATGTTGCGGACCATATGCAACAAGAAGGCATTGGCCTCGATATTCATGATCACCAAGGGCCCCTCGCGCCTAACCTCGCAGCGATCAACCCGCCGCATGGGGGTATGAGACTGACAACCGGCGCCGCGAAAACTGCTGAAGTCGTGTTCACCCAGCAGCGCCTGGGCCTGATTGTGCATGGCGCTTTCGTCTAGGGCCTGGGTGCACCAGGCCAGAGACTGTAAGAATGGGTTATGCGGGTTTTGATCCAAATAAAGGTAGGTGTAACGGCGCGCAACGGCGTCGTACCGGGGATGAAACTGTCCATCAATGGCATCCAGCCAATACACGTGAATGTCGTCTGGGGTTAATCCATTGAGCCCGCGCAGCCACTGCTCGACGGGACGCTCTGCCGTGGTGGAAAAAGCGGCGATCTGACCGCTGGCGTGCACCCCCGCGTCCGTGCGCCCCGCAGCGCGCACGGTAACCGGTTCATTGGCGATGGTGCTTAGCGCCCTTTCCAGCTCCCCTTGCACGGTTCTTTGCTCATTTTGGCGCTGCCAACCGGCAAACCCGCCGCCGTGGTACTGCACACACAAAACAAAGTGCGCGGTGTGATCAGTCATCGTTATCTGCAACACGCTCCATGATACGGCGGGCTACTTCCTGCTGCTCTGGATTACCGTCAGCCATGACTTCTTCCAGCATTTCGGTCGCGCCATCGACATCACCCATTTCTAAATAGGCTTCGGCCAGTTTCAAGCGCGTGATGTAAACGTCTTCTGGTTCCGGCTCTGGTTCTGGTTCGGCTTCTGGTTCTGCTTCTGCGTCTGCTTCCGCCACAAATTCTGCAGCTTCCGTGTCGCTTCCGCTGTCGATTCCATCATCGTCTGGTGCTTCGTCGTCTGGCGCTTCGTCGTCTGATGCGTCGTCGCTTTGCCCGGAGACTTCATGGCCGATCACCGGCTCTTCATCTGGCAGGGCTCGATTTAGGGCTTGCTCCTGCTCCACCGATCGACGCCGCAGTAGCAGCATTACCAGCAAGGCGATGAAGACAATGCCGGCCAACAGACCAATACCCCGAGGACTCATGAGGTTTTTGAGCAAACGGCTATCAAAGCCCGCCTCTTCGCCGCGAATCTGGGCTTCCAGCTGGGCCAGATCGAAGGGATCCTCGCCATTGGATCGCACCTCAGACTCATTGACCCCAGGCATCCCAGCCGTCGTTCCTTGAGCCGCCGCAGTCTCGTTTGATATTTGCGCTGGCGGCAAGCTCTCCGATTCTGCGGGCTGCATGGGTTGACCACTACTCCACGGAGCCATCTCATCGGGTAAGTCGTCAGTCTCCGCCGCTGCTGCAGCAACGGACCCGTCGGATTCCGGCGCGTCTGTCAGCGACTCTGTAAAGGTTGGTTCACCAGACCACGGGGTCTCAGGGGGTTGCACCGCCAACGCTTCCGACGGCATCAGTGCTGGTTTTGCCGACTCCGGATCGGGACGGTTGGGTTCTTCTACCGCGGTGATACGCACCTGACCCAAGGTCTGACTGGGATTTTGGCTAGGGCTATCACCTCTCTGACGTGGTTGAACGCTTTGCCAGCGGGCATTTTGCTGAGCCACAACTTGGGCGGCTTCTTGCCGCGGCAATTCCATGGCCTGGGCGTAGGTTGGCAGCATCAGCATCGACCACTCTTTTAGACCATTGATGTTGTCGAACAAAAAGGCATCGGCGTTCAACCGCTGCATGGCCAGCATCTGTTGGTTGTTGCTGACCTCAGGCTCACGGGTACGGTTAGCGACACGCCACAGCGTATCGTTGGGATAGACAAGAATCTGCCGCTGGCTGCGACCTGGATCCCCGGCAACGGGCAGCAACAACTCCAGGGGAAGGATGCGGGTGGAGCGAGGACCCGTCAGTTCGACCAGCATGCGCACGCTGGGCTCGTACATGGGGCTGTCTGAGTTCAACTGCAAGACTTGGGCACCCGAACCGTTGCTCGTGATTTGCAGCGCTATGGACTCCACCACCTGATATCGGCGCATTTGCTGGGCCTGATATGCCGATGAGGCGGCCAGGGTGGCAGAGTAAAAAGGCCCGTCTCCAGAGGCTAAACCGGTCAAGGGCAGACGAGCCTGCAGCGGTTCACCCAAGCTTGAAGACACGCTGGGTAACAAAAAAGCGGGACCGGCGTTTTGGGCTAGGGCAACAGGCTGTACTAGAGCCGCAAGCAGCCCGAGCAACAGTCCGATCATCTTATGTGGATGCAAAGCCCCTTCTCCCAATAGCGCCGGCTAGATCACCGCGTCGAACCGATCCTAGCACCTTAACGACGACCAGGGGACGCGGTTGCAGCACACTCTAGATGTGCTGCAGCAGCAGCTCGGCAATTTGCACGCTGTTCAAAGCAGCGCCCTTGCGCACGTTGTCTGCCACCACCCACAGGTTCAACCCATTCGGATGGCTGATGTCTTGCCGAACCCGGCTCACGAACACCGGATCAGTGCCGGCACCATGCTCTACTGGCGTAGCCAGCTCTTGGTCGTCCAGCAAGGTGACCCCGGGCGCAACCGCTAGCAATGCCCGAGCTTCGGCCACGCTGATTGGACTGCGGGTTTCGATATGAACCGCCTCGCTGTGACCGTAAAACACCGGAATACGCACGCAGGTGGGGTTCACCATAATGCTGTCGTCTTCCAGAATTTTCCGGGTTTCCCACACCATCTTCATTTCTTCCCGGGTGTAGCCGTTGTCCTGAAAGGTATCGATCTGGGGAATGGCGTTAAAGGCGATTTGCGCTGGCATCTTGCCCGGCTCGATGGGTTGGCCATTGAGCAACTTAGCGGTCTGTCCGGCCAGCTCTTGAATACCACTAGCGCCTGCGCCGGATACGGCCTGGTACGTGGCTACGTTGATTCGCGCAATACCCACCGCATCGTGTATGGGCTTCAACGCCACCATCATTTGAATGGTGGAGCAATTGGGGTTGGCAATGATGTTTCTCGGCGCGTATTCCGCCACCCGCTGAGGGTTCACCTCACTCACGACCAAGGGAATGTCGTCGTCGTTGCGAAAGTGGGAGGTGTTATCCACCACGATACAGCCCTGGGCCGCCGCCTTGGGTGCGAACTCTGCAGATACCGAGCCGCCAGCGGAAAACAGGCCAATTTGGGTGTTGCTGAAATCAAACTCGTCCAGGCGCTGTATTTGCACGGATTTGCCGTTGAACTGTACTCGCTTGCCCTCAGAGCGCGGCGAGGCCAACAACGCCAGTTCGCCAACCGGAAAATTCCGCTGCTGCAAAATCTCCACCAACGCTTCGCCAACGGCACCAGAGGCCCCAGCAATTGCGACGTTAACCGTCTTGTCAGAACTCATTTCTTTTTTCCTGTTGAAATAAGGTTATAGGTTTTCGATGACCAGCTCGCCCATGGTGCGACAGCCCACGGCGTTGTCTTGATCATCGCCAGCGATGTCCGCCGTGCGATGCCCGTCTGCCAGCACTTTGGCCACGGCACGATCCACATTGTCCGCCGCCTCAGGCATATCCAAGCTGTAGCGGAACAACATGGCCACGGACAAAATCGTTGCCAGTGGGTTGGCCTTGTCTTGACCGGCAATATCCGGCGCCGTGCCGTGTACCGGCTCATACATGCCCGCACCACTGGCGGACAAAGAGGCCGATGGCAACATGCCTAGGCTGCCGGTGAGCATGGCCGCCACGTCGGACAAGATGTCGCCAAACATATTGCCGGTGACGATGACATCGAATTGCTTCGGCGCCCGAACCAACTGCATGGCGGCGTTATCGACGTACATATGAGACAACTCGACGTCCGGGTAGTCACCGGCAAGACTTTCGACAACTTCTCGCCACAGCTGACTCACTTCCAACACGTTCGCTTTGTCCACGCTGCACAACCGACCGTTACGCTTGCTGGCCAGATCAAAGCCCACGCGCGCAATACGCTCGATCTCGTGCTCGGCGTATACCAAGGTATTGAATCCCACGCGCTCGTTATCCCGGGTTTCCACCCCTCGAGGTTCACCAAAATAGATGCCACCGGTGAGTTCACGCACAATGAGGATGTCCAGATCCGACACCAGCTCGGGCTTGAGCGAAGACGCGCTGGCCAGCGAACTGGCCAACAGCGCAGGACGCAGATTCGCGAACAATCCCAGCTCTTGGCGTAACCCCAGCAAGCCTTTTTCCGGTCGTTGCGCTGTCGGCAGATCATCCCACTTGGGGCCACCTACCCCGCCCAGCAGCACCGCATCGGCTTCCTTGGCCTTGGCCAGGGTTTGAGCTGGCAACGGCTCGCCACAATCGTCGATGGCTGCTCCGCCAACCAGTGCTTCTTCTATGTCTAGGGTGACGCCCTGTTGCTGGGCAGCGACCTGCATCACCGCCACCGCTGGGCTAACCACTTCTTGTCCGATACCGTCGCCGGGCAAAACCAATATTTTTTTCACAACCTGTCCTTATCGTTGGTTAGGTTCGATACACCACTCAGCCGTCCCGGAACAACCAGGGCTGACGTTGGCGGTGACCGCTTTCAAAATCACGAATCAGACCCGCTTCTGCTAGGGTCAAATCAATGTCATCCATGCCGTTAAGCATTTTTTCTTTCAGCGCAGGGTCGATATCAAAGCCATAAACCTGATCACCATTCGTGACGGTCTGCGCTTTGAGGTCAATGGACAAGGTCAGCCCCGCCGCCACGCCATCGAACAAACCGCTGACAACCTCTGCGGGTAACACAATTGGCAACACACCGTTTTTGAAGCAGTTACCAAAAAAGATATCGGCAAAGCTGGGGGCGATCACCGCGCGAAAGCCAAATTCCTTTAGGGCCCAGACTGCGTGCTCTCGCGAAGAGCCACAGCCAAAGTTATCCCGCGCCAACAAGATCGAGGCCCCCTGATACTCGGGCAGGTTTAGCACAAACTCGTGATTGATCTGTCGTTCATTGGGGGTCATACCCATGGTGCCTTGGTCCAAAAACCGCCAGGCATCAAACAAGTAATCCCCAAAACCCGTGCGCTTAATGGACTTTAAGTACTGCTTAGGAATGATTTGGTCGGTATCCACGTTAGCGCGATCTAAGGGCGCCACCAAGCCGTTAAGTTCTACAAATGCGTCCATTAGCCATGCTCCCTAATATCGACAAAGTGGCCGTTGATAGCTGCCGCCGCGGCCATGGCCGGGCTGACCAAATGGGTTCTGCCACCATAGCCCTGACGACCCTCAAAATTCCGGTTAGACGTAGATGCACAGTGCTCGCCCTCGCCTAGCTGGTCTGGATTCATGCCCAGGCACATGGAGCAACCCGCTGCACGCCACTGAAAACCGGCGGCAATAAACTGGTCGGCCAGCCCTTCCGCTTCTGCCTGAGCCTTAACCAAGCCAGACCCCGGCACCACCAGCGCTTCGGTCACATTGGCGGCTACTTTGCCGCCGCGAATTTGCGCCGCCGCAGCGCGCAAATCTTCGATACGAGCATTGGTGCAGCTGCCGATAAACACGCGACTGACCGCAATATCCGTGATGTTTTGGCCTGGCTGCAAGTTCATGTACTTGAGCGCCAGCGATGTGGATTCTGCCTGCACCGGATCACTCATCTGCTGGGGGTCCGGCACCTGATCGTCGACCCCGACCACCATTTCTGGTGACGTACCCCAACTGACTTGAGGGGCAATGGTGCTGGCATCGATGGTAATAGACGCATCGAATACCGCGCCTTCATCAGACACCAATGTGCGCCAGTAGTTTTCTGCTTGATTCCACAGCTCCCCCTTGGGAGCAAAGGGTCTGCCGTGAATGTAGTTGATGGTGGTATCGTCAACCGCCACCAAACCCGCTCGCGCCCCAGCTTCAATGCTCATGTTGCACAAGGTCATGCGACCCTCCATGGAGAGCTGTCGAATGGCTTCACCGCGATACTCAATGGTGTGTCCGGTAGCACCAGCGGTGCCCAAACGGCCAATAATCGCCAGCACCAAGTCCTTAGCGGTCACCCCGTCGGCCAGTGCACCGGTGACGTTCACCGCAAAGTTTTTGGCCTTGTTTTGCACCAGGCATTGGGTGGCCATGACGTGCTCCACCTCAGAAGTCCCAATACCTTGTGCCAGGGCAGCAAAAGCGCCGTGGGTGGAGGTATGAGAATCGCCGCAAACCACGGTCATACCCGGCATTGTGGCGCCTTGTTCGGGACCTACCACGTGCACAATGCCCTGCCGTGGATCCAGAATCTCAAATTGCTGAACCCCAAACGCCTTGCAGTTTTTGTCCAGGGTCGTGACCTGCTCTAGGGCCACTTCATCGGTAATACCACCAAAACCCAGCTCCCGGTCCGTGGTGGGCACGTTGTGGTCCGGCGTGGCCAGATTTGCGTCCACACGCCACAGGGGACGACCCGCCAACTGCAGGCCCTCAAAGGCCTGGGGCGAGGTCACTTCGTGTAAAAGCTGTAAATCGATGTACAACAATGAGTTACCGTCGGCGCGCTTGCCAACCTCATGTGCAGCCCAAATCTTGTCGTACAGGGTTTGCGGCCCTGCTGCTGCGTGCTCTGATGACATGGTTACCCCTCAAAATTTTGCGGCGCTAGTCTAGGTATGAGACATACATAAAACAATTCGATAATTTTTATGTTTTATATAACCAAACCAAATATTAGGATTTTACTCCGCTTTTTTTTGGGCCATCCGCATGCATTTGGATGAATTGGACTCTTTTATTCATGTCGCCCGCCTGGGCTCCTTTTCTGCCGCTGCAGAACACTTGAACATCAGCCAGCCCGCCATGAGCAAACGCATCCAGTCGCTGGAGTCTCGACTGGGCATATCGCTGTTTGATCGTCTAGGCAAACGGGTACGGCTGACCCCTGCCGGCGCGGGACTGGTGGATAAAGCCACCGCGATTTTAGATTTGTCTAAGGACATGGAACGGGACGTCGGCAATTTGACCCAAACCGTCAGCGGCCGCCTAAGTATGGCGACGTCACATCACATCGGTTTACACCGTCTGGCCCCCGTGCTGCAGGATTTCACCCGCTGTTATCCAGAGGTAGAGCTGGATATTCAGTTTGAGGACTCTGAGGTTGCCCATCAGATGGTCAGGGCTGGTGATATCGAACTGGCGGTAGTGACCTTAAACCCGGCCGGGGAGCGCGACCAGCCAGACTTGGAGATGACTGCCGTTTGGCAAGACCCACTGTGCTTTGTGAACGCCCAGCCCATGCCCGATATTCACTCGCTGCAACAACTGGCTGAGCTGCCCTGCATACTGCCGGGGCCTAACACCTTCACCGGCCGTATCGTTACCGAGCGTTTTGCCGCCGAGGGGCTCGCGCTCAAGCCAGCGTTGTCGACGAACTATCTAGAGACCATCAGCATGTTGGTGAGCGTTGGCGTGGGCTGGAGCGTACTGCCCAAAACCATGGCGGCAGAGCTGCACCAACTGTCACCGGCGTGCGCGCCGATCACGCGAACCCTAGGTTGGGTGGTCAATCCCCGACGCACCTTATCCAATAGCGCGCGTGCCTTTCTAGCGGTGCTGGAGAGCTACAGCGGCCGCTAGGTATCAGCGGCGACATGACAACGTTTTGGGATTTAACCGGATCGGTCACTGGAGCAAATCGACATAGGTGTTAAACAAGATCCAACGCGGGTGGCATTAGCCGCTGGCGAGTTAGCTGTCTCTTACTCTTTTACTTCTTTTACTTCTTTTACTCTCTTAATCTCTTAGGCCCGGCTCACGCCCCATTTGACCTCGATGACGCAGCAAGTGGTCCATTAACACCAGCGCCACCATGGCTTCAGCGATTGGCGTAGCACGAATACCCACACAGGGGTCATGCCTGCCCTTGGTGACCACCTCTACCGGATTACCGAACCGGTCAATGGACTGCCCCGGATTGGTCAAACTGCTGGTTGGCTTCAGCGCCATGCGCAGCAGGATGTCTTGGCCCGAAGAAATACCGCCTAAAACGCCGCCAGCATGGTTACTGGTAAAACCGTTTGGCGTCATTTCATCGCGGTGCTCGGTACCGCGCTGGCGTGACACCTGCATGCCATCGCCCACTTCCACCCCTTTCACCGCATTGATGCCCATTAAAGCACCAGCCAAATCCGCATCCAGACGGGAAAACACCGGCTCGCCCAGTCCTACCGGCACGCCGGAAGCAATCACCGATACCTCGGCGCCGATGGAATCGCCCTCTTTACGGACTTGTTCGATCAGCGCTGCGATTTCGTCCAGCATGGACGGATCTGGGCAAAAGAACGGATTGTCATCCACAATGCCCAGATCCACCGGCTCAGGTCGCAAGCTGCCAATACCGGACAAATAACCCTTGATGGAAATACCCGCGTGGGATGCCAAGTACTTCTTGGCGATGGCACCTGCAGCCACCCGCATGGTGGTTTCTCGGGCAGATGAGCGTCCACCGCCACGGTAGTCACGCACGCCGTACTTGTGGTGATAGGTGTAATCCGCATGAGCCGGGCGAAAAACATCCTTAATCGCCCCATAGTCTTTGCTTTTTTGATCCTCGTTACGCACCAATAAGCCAATGGGGGTACCCGTGGTGACACCCTCAAAAACCCCACTGAGAATCTCCACCTGATCCCCTTCACGTCGCTGGGTCGTGTACTTGCTTTGACCAGGCTTACGGCGATCCAGATCCGGCTGCAAATCCGCCTCGCTAAGCGGCAACCCGGGAGGACAGCCATCCACAATGGCACCCAGCGCCAAGCCGTGACTTTCACCAAACGTGGTTACGGTAAAGAGAGAACCAAACGTATTTGCTGCCATGTATTGCTCTGTTGCCAAAATCTGCAGCGCTTATTTGGGCCTACAGATGGGTGTGAATGCGTGACCATTATCTGGTCTGAGCAACACATGCATCAAGCAAAAACAAATTGGCTAGCAAGAAAAGACTGAACCCCAAGTTGGCGTGGCCCGGGACGCTTTTCTATTCATCTTGTTAAGCCTATTCACCTTATTAAGCCTATTCACCTTGTTAGGCCTATTCACCTTATTAGACCTATTCACCTTGGTAGACCTAATAACCCTGGGTCCCTATCGCCCCAGATCATTCCCTCAAGGTCGCAGGTCCTTCACCGCCGAAGTAGGTACTGGCGGCGCCGATAATGCCGCCGACCACGGCCCCTTCAAGCACAAACCAAAACGGCGATAGCGGTAAACCGCCGACCTCTAAAATCACCTCAGCCATAAGGTCGTAGGCGAAAAAAACCAGCACAAAATTCATCCAGCCGCCCACACTGGGACCGCGCACCCACCAAGGCAGCCGAAAACCCAATACCGGGTGAATGTCCATCACACCCACAACACCAATAAAGACCCCCATGGTCGTGTACCAAAACAGCAACCCAAAGCGAGGTAACCAAGGGGATTCCGGCACCAAAATGGTGAGCCCGGTCATCGCCAAAACACCAAACAGTAACCCGATCGTTTTAGCGACTACCAGGCGCGTGGTCATAGAAGGTTGAACTTGATGAGCCATGGGTCTGTACCGTAAGCCGAGGAATCTAGAGATTAGGATTTTTCGTCCAAGCGTCTACTGAAATACAGCAAAGTCGTTTATCGCATCACAATTTGTTGGCAACCGAGCCGGGCTGCATCGCTGTCTGCCCTGTGCCCATCCCATGCAGACCCATGCCTGTGTGCTTATGGTCTGATATGGCCAAATGGTGATCCACTTGTCGACAAGCGCTTCCACAAAGGCACTTCCACAAGGGCACTTCCACAAGGGCACTTCCACAAGGGCACTTCCGCAAAGGCGCTTTTAAAAAGGCGCTTCTACAAAGCCACTTCTATAAAGGCAATTAAGCACAAACCCTTAGCCGTCAGCCCAAGTAACACTCGTCACTGCCAATAACCCAGACGCTGTCTGGCAAAAGCTCACCGGTCAATGGGGCCAAAGTCATCATCAGGGTAATAAACTGTGTCGCCACCGGGTTTGCGAGACCCAACCTCCAAAAATGCCGCCGCAGTAGAACTGCGATTCACCAGACAATGACCATTGCCATCACCGGCGGCAAATCCACAAAACATGCCTTCATGCAGCACCTGCTCACCGTTGTCGTCGATAAGCACCAACTCGCCGCTTAACACAAAAACAAACTCGTCTTCCCCGGTGTGCCAGTGCCTGAGAGAGCTTTGAGCCCCAGGTTCTAAGACCGTGTAATTCACGCCAAATTGGCGAATGCCGACTCGGTCACCCAAACGCTTTTTCTTGCGACCGACAAATAACTCAGATTTGAGGTAGCCCTTGGCAACGCCACAGCGCTCCTCTACGTTTTCTAAATGCTCAACGTTGTTATCGCCCACTGAACACTCCAACCCTCACTTGTGTACTTTTCCCTTTTTTACTCGTCCGATTTTCTGCTTGTCAGTTGGCCCGCTTTTCCTGTCTTGCTAGCTTCCTAGCCAACTGCCGATGCCACTTGGTAAATCGAGCCCCGACGCCGGACCTTGGCTATCTAACGGTCTTTATCAGTAATCACTTAGACCATCCTGTACTGGGTTCGCCATCAAGAACAGATATTTCAACGCTCCTGCTTCTTTGACTTTTTGTGGATTCTTGCCTCTTTCTCCGCTTCTCGCTCAGCGGTGCTTTCCGTCTCTCGCTCTATTTCCCTCTCCGCTTCCTTTTCCACCTGACGCCGTGCACGTGCATCCTCAGCAGCGTCCTTGCGGGCCTGATGCTGTTCTTTCCACGCAGCCTTACGCTGCTCTCGCTCTTGGTCTCGGACGAACTTGCGCTCATGGCGTTCTGCTGCGTTCTGGCGTTTTTCATTCTCTCTTTGCAACTGATGTGCGGCCCTGTCCGCTTCAGCTTCAGCTTTCTTGGAGTTGGCCTGATGTAACTTGGTTTGGTCCTGATTTTTTTTCGCGTCATCTGACAAAGCCATAGATGAAGCTAACAGACTAAAAACAACCAAAGGTAAGGCTAAGAACCCTGCTCGAATGCTCATAATTAAGCGTCCTCGTTGATGATGATTGCCGACAAAACCGGTGATTGAGCTATCCTGTAAGGCGTTTTCGGTGCATTACCGGTGCTTCTTGGATAGTGATTGCAGAGGCTTCGCCAAGGCCAACGATAACCCCAGCGGAGGAAAAAACCGCGCTGCAGCACAACCGTTTAACGTGACAGTTTTCACATATTCAAAAGGTTTGAGGGTCTAAAGCACTTTGGGAATGGCGCTGTTTTGTTCCGACAGCTTTCCCTAGAAGAACTCAGTCAGGATGGAAGGCGAGACCGTCGTATCTTAGCCAGATAGTCTTAACATCAACCCGACTGCAACAAAAATACCCCTTCGCCACCTTGGGGAAGATCGAGCCACTGAATGGGAAGCTGCGGGTATTTGCGCTGCATGGCTGGGGCGCTGGCACCAACTTCGCAGAGGAATACACCCTCAGGCGCTAACCGCGTTGGCAGCCAAGGCAGCAGCGCATCAACCAAGGCCAGACCATCTGTACCCGCGGCCAGCCCTAACTCTGGCTCGTGGCGGTATTCTGCCGGTAAGGTCTGCATGTCTAACGCATCCACATAGGGTGGATTCGTCAGGATCAGATCCCAGCGCTCTGTTTGCTCGGATAACCACTCACGGGCATCCCCCTGCACAACCTGAACTCGGGATTCTAGTTGGTGGAGCAAGACGTTCTGGCGTGCTAAGTCAGCTGCTTGGTTATCCAGCTCCACTAGGGTCACTTGGGCTTGGGGATAGCGTTGGGCGGCTAAAATACCCAGACATCCCACCCCAGCACAAAGGTCGACGATTGTTGTGATCGTTGGGGCGACCCAATCCGCCAGCGGCTCGCCAAGCAAATAGCCGATTGGCGAACGAGGAATCATCACCCCTGGTGCCACTAAGAAACGCTGGCCCATGAAGTAGCACTCACCGAGCAGGTGGGCTAACGGTGCCCGTTCTTCTATCCGGCGGCGGGCCAGCAATCGAGTGCGCAGCAGGTGGTCTGGCTCTACGGCTAGGTTCAAAGCACTTTCGTCATCGGCGGCGCCGGTTACGCTGAGCACCAGGTAAACGGCTTCGTCCCAAGCATTGTCGGTACCATGACCGTAACTGAGGGGCGCTTTATCGAAGCGCTGGTATACCTCGTCAATCAACTCACCCAGTGTTATGGGTTCCGGCTGGGGTGTTACTGCCACCGGGAAGGGTCCACAAACTCCACGTCTGCACCTTCGGAGCTGCCCATCAGCGTGCTGATGACTTCGCCGACGCCGCGGCCTTCAAACAGAATCTGATACAGCCCATCGACGAGGGGCATGTAAACATCCAGTTCGCGACTTTTCGCCTGGACCAGTCGCAGAGTGTTCACGCCCTCGGCCAACTTGCCTAGGGATTCCGATGCTTGCTCCAAGCTCATGCCCTTAGCGATACACGCCCCTAACTGGTGATTGCGACTGAGCGGCGAGGTGCAGGTCACCAGCAGGTCACCTACCCCTGCCAAACCGAGGAAGGTAAAGGGATTGCCGCCCATGGAGACAGCGAAGCGGCTCATCTCTGCCAAGGCCCGAGTTACCAGCAACCCTATGGTGTTTTGGCCAACGTTAAGCCCTGCGGCCAATCCGCAGACGATGGCGTAGATATTTTTCAGCGCACCTCCAAGCTCTACGCCATAGACATCTGCACTGGCATAAACCCGCAGCGTGTCGTTGCGCATGACTTCTTGGACTAGTTGGGCGTCTTGGGCGTGGTGGGTGGCGATAACCGTTCCCGCGTATTGCTGAGCGGCAATTTCTTCGGCTAGGTTGGGCCCAGATATGGCGCCGGTGTGGGTACTCGGGGTGAGATCGCTCAACAGCTGACTCATCAGCCGAAAACCTTCGGGCTCGATACCCTTGGTTGCGCTGATCAGTACGTCGTCGGCTTGAATGAACGGCGCCATTTCCCTGCACACTGACGCAAACCCAGCACTGGGCACGGCGACAAAAATCAGTTTGGCTTGAGCCGTGGCCAAACCCAAATCAGCGGTAGGCTGCACCCCAGGCTCTAGCGGATGACCCGGCAGGTAGCGAAGATTTTCGCCGGCCGCAATGGTTTGGGCCACCTGCTCAGGATCGCGCATCCACAGAAAAGTGGGGTATCCGTTGCGGGCAATGATGTTGGCGATGGCGGTTCCGAAGTTACCGCCACCCACAATAGCTACGTTCATCAGCGTATTAGCCTAGCTGGATTCTCAGACTGACAGGCCGCCATTGTGACGGCTTGTCAGCCAGATAGATACGCCACTAGGCGTCGCTGGCAGGCAACAAATCCAACAGCAGCCTGTTCATACGGGACACGTAGGTAGCCGGATCCTGTAGGGTGCCCCCCTCGGCCAGACTGGCCTGGTCAAACAACAGCTCTACCAGTTCCGCAAAACGATCTTCGTCCACCTCGGTATCTAGCCGATGCAGTAACGGGTGGTCCGCGTTGAACTCAAAGAACGGTTTGGTTTCGGGCATGGATTGACCGCTGGCCTCCAAGATTTTGCGCATTTGGATGCCGATGCCGTAATCCGAGAGCACTAGGCAGGCTGGGGAATCGGTCAGTCGCTTGGAAGGCCTAACTCCTTCCACTTTGCTGCCGATCACGGCCTTGATGCGCTCGGCAAGGGGGTGCTCTTCGGTTTCTTCGTCGTCCTTATCGTCCTCGGACTTTGACTCACCAGGCAAGGCCACGTCTCCGCGCATGACGTCGACGAAAGGCACACCTTCGTATTCGCTTAGGGAACTCATCAGCCATTCGTCAATGCGGTCGAACATCAACAGCACTTCTACGCCTTTGTCTTTAAAGATCTCTAAGTGAGGGCTGTTGCTGGCGGTTTCGTAAGTTTCTGCACAAATGTAGTAGATGCTTTCTTGATCCTCTTTTTTACGCTCAAGGTAGTCAGCCAAGGCCACATTTTTCACCTTGCCCTCGCCCGCCGTGGAGGCGAATCGCAGCAGCTTCATGATGGCGGCGCGGTTAGCAAAGTCTTCACCTGCACCTTCTTTGATCACCTCGCCGAATTCGTTCCAAAAGGTTTGGTACTGCTCCGGTTCTTTCTTTGCCATGTCTTCCAACATGCTCAGCACGCGCTTGGTCACGGCGTTACGAATTGAGGTGACTCGCTCGTCTTGCTGCAAGATTTCTCGTGACACGTTCAGCGGCAGATCATTGGAGTCGATTACGCCTTTCACAAAACGCAAATACAGGGGCAAGAATTGATCCGCATCGTCCATGATGAAGACCCGCTGCACGTAGAGCTTCAGGCCTTTGGGCAGGTCTCGGTTATACAGGTCAAAGGGGGCACGCTTAGGCAAATAGATCAGACTGGTGTATTCAAACTTGCCTTCCACCCGGTTGTGACTCCAGCTCAGCGGGTCCTCAAAATCGTGGGAAACGTGCTTGTAAAACTCTTTGTATTCGTCATCCGCGACATCAGAACGTGAGCGGGTCCAAAGGGCCTGGGCGGAATTAATGCTCTGCAATTCCGGCACAAATTCTTCGTCTTCTGCAGCCCCGTAGCCGGGGGTAGAGAACATGCGCACCGGCACGCCGATGTGATCTGAATAGCGAGTCACGATGTGGCGCAAGCGCGCGTCTTCGGCAAACTCCAAAGCGTCTTCCTGCAGGTGCAAGATCACCTGAGTACCGCGAGTCAAACCTTCTACCGCTTCGATGCTGTAGGCGTCCTCGCCGGTTGAACGCCAGCGCACACCTTCGCCACCCGCCGCACTTTGGGTCAGTACTTCTACTTCTTTCGCCACCATGAACGCGCTGTAAAAGCCCACCCCAAACTGTCCAATCAGTTGGGAATCGGATTTTTGATCACCGGTGAGATTGGACAAAAATTCTGCGGTGCCCGATTTGGCTATGGTGCCCAAATGCGCGATCACCTCTTCTCGCGACATGCCGATGCCATTGTCGGCAATGGTGAGTATGCCCGCGTCTTTGTCGAAGGTGACGTCGATATGAAAATCTGCGTCATCACCCAACAGCGACGCATCTTCAATGGAACGAAACCGCAGCTTATCGATGGCGTCTGATGCGTTAGAGATCAGCTCTCTGAGGAAAATCTCTCGATTGGAGTACAACGAGTGAATCATCAGCTGTAACAGCTGCTTGGCTTCGGTTTGAAAATTCAGGGTCTGTGATTGCTGATCGGCCTGACTTTCGGTGTTGTCTTTGGATTGAGCGTCGCTCATTGGATGTCTCCCACATTGCCTGCGTTGGGCTTGGATATGGGGATGGGCAGAGAAAATTCAAGCGTTTCAGGGGCATTGCGCCCCTGAAACCCACAACGGCTGTTTAGCTCCAGCCGGTGACGTCTGCCAAGGCATCGCCAATTTCTGCCAAGCTGCGAACGGTCCGCACACCGGCGTCTTGCAGAGCTGCAAACTTGTCGTCCGCGGTGCCTTTGCCGCCAGCGATGATGGCGCCAGCGTGGCCCATGCGTTTGCCGGGAGGCGCGGTAACGCCAGCAATGTACGCAACCACTGGCTTGGTGACATTGGCTTTGATGTAGGCCGCTGCTTCCTCTTCGGCGTTACCGCCGATTTCACCCACCATAACGATGGCTTCGGTGGCCGGGTCTTTTTCAAACAGTTCTAAGATGTCGATAAAGTGGCTGCCCGGGATAGGGTCGCCGCCAATGCCCACGCAAGAACTTTGGCCAAAGCCTCGGTCCGTGGTTTGCTTTACCGCTTCGTACGTCAGGGTGCCTGAGCGCGAGACAATGCCGACTTTGCCGGGCAGGTGGATGTCTCCGGGCATGATGCCGATCTTGCATTCACCGGGGGTGATCACACCTGGGCAGTTAGGCCCGATCATGCGTGCGCCGCTGAGCTCTAGTCGCGCTTTAACCACCAACATATCTAGGGTTGGAATGCCCTCGGTAATGCAGACAATGAGTTCAATACCTGCGTTCAGCGCCTCTAGGATTGAATCTTTGCAGAAACTGGCGGGGACGTAGATCACGCTGGCGGTGGCGCCGGTTGCCGCCACTGCATCAGCGACGGTATCAAAGACCGGCAAACCCAGGTGTGTTGTGCCGCCCTTGCCCGGTGTGACGCCGCCCACCAGCTGCGTGCCGTAGGCCAACGCCTGTTCGCTGTGCAGTGAGCCTTGAGAACCGGTAAAGCCTTGGCAGATCACCTTGGTGTCTTTGTTGATCAGAATACTCATGCTTGACCTCCTGCTGCGGCGACGGCTTTTTCAACCGCATCGACCAATGATTCTCCGGGGATGATGTTCAACCCGCTATCTGCCAATGTCTGACGTCCCAGCTCACTGTTATTGCCTTCAAAACGGACCACCACGGGCACTTCCACGCCCACTTCCTGTACCGCGCCAATAATGCCTTCGGCGATGGTGGCGCAGCTGACGATGCCGCCAAAGATGTTAATCAGAACCGCCTTTACCGCCGTATCTGAGAGGATGATTTTGAAGGCTTCCGCTACCGCTTCTTTAGTGGCACCGCCGCCAACGTCCAAAAAGTTTGCGGGATTGCCGCCGTGTAGCTTCACTAGGTCCATGGTGCCCATGGCCAGTCCCGCGCCGTTGACCATGCAACCGATGTTGCCTTCTAGCGCAACGTAGTTGAGGTTGTATTCTGCCGCTTGAGCTTCGCGCTCATCCTCTTGGCTGGGATCGTTCATGGCGGCGATGGCGCTTTGGCGATACAGCGCGTTGCCATCGATGTTGATCTTGGCGTCCAGGCAGTGGATATCGCCAGCTGTGGTCACTACCAGCGGATTGATCTCTAGCAAAGAGCAATCCGTTTCCTCAAATAACTTGGCTAACCCCATGAAAAGGTTAGTGAATTGACGAATCTGAGCGCCCTCTAAACCCAACTGGAATGCCAGCTCCCGACCCTGATAAGGCTGAGCGCCAACGTAGGGGTCAATGGTGGCTCGGAGAATTTTCTCTGGGGTTTCTTCCGCAACTTGCTCGATTTCTACACCACCCTCGGTAGAGGCCATGAACACTACCCGGCGACTGCCGCGGTCGATAACCGCGCTCAGATACAGCTCGCGATCAATGTCGGTGCAGCTCTCAACGTAAATCTTGCTCACGGGCTGACCGTGTTCATCGGTTTGGATGGTCACCAGATTTTTGCCAATCCACTGATCGGCGAAGGCACGCACTTCGTCGAGGGAATCCGCTAACTTAACCCCGCCGGCTTTTCCTCGGCCGCCAGCATGAACCTGCACTTTGACCACCCAGCGATTTCCGCCGATTTTTTCCGCCGCTGCTACCGCCTCATCTGCCGTGTCCACCGCATAGCCTTCGGAAACCGGCAGGCCATAGTTGGCGAACAGACCCTTGGCCTGATACTCGTGTAGATTCATGGTGTTTTGTTACTCCCTCTGTAAAACCCTGATATCGAAACTGTTAAGAACGTTTGGCTCGGTTAACCGTGTGTATCGCATGACCGCGAGCACTCAGTGCCGCCTCATGCATGCCCTCGGACAACGTGGGATGCGCAAACATGATCAATCCCAAATCCTCTGCTGAGGCGCTGAATTCCATACTGATCACAGCTTGGGCGATAAGCTCTGAGGCTTGCGCGCCAATGACATGCACGCCCAGAATGCGATCCGTTTGAGCGTCGGCCAGCAGCCGAATCATGCCCTCTTTTTCCCCGGCCGCCAGGGCCCTGCCGTTGGCTGCATAGGGGAACGTACCGACGTTGAAATCTTCACCATCGCTCTTGAGCTGCTGCTCTGTTTTGCCAACCCAGGCAATTTCAGGATGGGTATAGATGACGTTGGGCACGGTATCGTAATTCACTAGCGGCTTATGACCGGCGATGCGCTCGGCCACCATAATGCCTTCTTCCATGCCTTTATGCGCCAGCATGGGCCCGCGCACCACATCACCCACGGCGTAGACGTTGGTGGCATCGGTAGCGCAAAGGTCGTTCACGTACAAAAAGCCGCGCTCATCCAGGTTCACACCGGCGTCCGGGGCCAGCAGCCCTTCGGTATAGGGCAAACGCCCTACCGCTACGATGAGACGATCCACCTCCAGTTCGTGCTCGCCTTCCTTGTCTTGGTAGGTGACGCAAACGTATTTGTTCTTACCGGTTCCTTTGACCTCGGTGCCGGTCACTCGAGCGCCCATGCGGATATCCAAACCCTGCTTGGTGAGAATGCGCTTGGCTTCCCGACTGATGCGATGGTCGGCGGTGGGCAAAAAGTCGTCCATGGCCTCAAGCACGATGGTCTCGGAGCCCAGTCGGGTCCAGACGCTGCCCAGCTCTAGGCCAATCACACCGGCGCCAATCACACCTAAACGTTTGGGTGCTTGCTTAAACTCCAGCGCACCGGTGGAGTCGACAATCAGGTCGCCGTTAAGGGGCGCAGGCGGAATGCTCGCTGGAATCGAACCCGGCGCTAAGATCACATGCTCTGCTTGCAGCATCTGTTCTTCGCCGCCATGGGGGGTATAACCCACCTGACGGTTGGCGTAGAGCCGCCCCTTACCCGGCAGCGAGGTCACGCCATTGCCTTCGAACAAGGCGGCAACACCGCCGGTCAGACCCGCCACCACTTCGTCCTTGCGCGCGATCATGCGTGGCACATCGGCGCTAACCTTGCCGGTTTTGATACCCATATCGGCGAAGTCGTGCTGCGCCTCAACAAACTTATGAGAGGCGTCTAACAGCGCCTTGGAGGGTATGCAGCCCCAATTCAAACAGGTGCCGCCAAGCACAGGCTTGTCTTCTTTATCCAGCATCATGTTGATGCAGGCGGTGTTCATGCCCAATTGAGCACAACGAATGGCGGCGTGGTAGCCCGCAGGGCCGCCACCAATGACGATAACGTCGTAGGCGTTACTCATATTAAAGCTCCAGTAGAATGCGTGCCGGGTCTTCCAGCATGCCTTTGATCGCGACCAAGAACTGTACCGCCTCACGGCCGTCAATCAGTCGGTGGTCGTAAGAAAGCGCTAAATACATCATGGGCCGAACCACAATTTCACCGTCAACGACCACTGCTCGGTCCTGAATGTTGTGCATGCCCAGCACACCGGTCTGGGGCGGATTCAATATGGGCGTGGACATCATGGAGCCAAAAATGCCGCCATTGGAGATGGTGAATGTGCCGCCGGCCATATCTTCCAATGCCAACTTGCCCGCTCGGGCCTTTTCGCCGTAGGCCGAAATCTGATCCTCAATCTGAGCCAAGCCTAAGGCGTCGGCATCGCGAACAACGGGCACGACCAGACCGCGGTCTGTGGATACCGCAACGCCGATGTCGTAGTAACCGTGATAAACAATGTCGTCACCGTCGATGCTGGCGTTGACCGACGGGAAGCGTTTGAGCGCTTCGGTTGCCGCTCGCACGAAGAAGGACATAAAGCCCAGCTTGGTGCCGTTGTGGGCATTTTGAAATTCGTTTTGATAACGCTTTCGCAGCTGCATGATGGGCTGCATGTCGACTTCGTTGAAGGTCGTCAGCATGGCTGCATTCTGCTGGGCTTCTACCAGCCGTTTGGCAACACTGGCCCGCAGGCGCGTCATGGGCACCCGGCGCTCTACACGCTCGTCGGTTCCGGCTAGCGGGACATTCACTTCCGGGCTAGGCGTCGGGGCGGCGGGCGCTGCCGCGGCAGCAACAGGCGCTGATTCCGCTGCTGGTGCTGGGGCCACGGCTACCAAGGCATTAGCAACGTCTTCTTTGGTAATGCGACCGTCGCGTCCGCTCCCGGCCAGGCCGGTAATATCCAAACCTGCTTCTGCGGCCATTTTCTTTGCCGCTGGACTGGCAAATCGATCGCCGTCGGCACTGGCCTCGGGAGTCGCTTCCACATCGGCTTGGGTGCCTTGGGCTGTTGTTGCACCATCTCCCGCCGCAGCGCCGGCGTCGAAGAGCGCGATCACTTCTTCTGACAAGACGGTTTCGCCCTCATCCTTGAGGATGCTTTGGAGCACGCCGTCTTCTGGGGCAAACACTTCGATGACTACCTTGTCGGTTTCGATATCCACTAACAATGTATCTCTGGCGACAAAATCGCCGGGCTTGGCGTACCACTGAGCCACACTGCCATCGGCTATGGACTCGGGAAAAATGGGGGCATTAATCTGGATACTCAAAATCAATTACTCCATGTCATCGCTTGGCGCGTCGATCAGTGCCGACTGGATGAGTTTTTGTTGTTGTTCAATATGCACGCTGGCGTAGCCCACCGCCGGGGCCGCGAACGCTTCGCGCCCGGTGTAATGCAAAGTCGGTGACGTTTTCAGACCTGCAATCACCCGGCGCAATCGGTGAGCGATGGAAAACCAAGCACCTTGGTTTTTCGGCTCTTCCTGACACCACATGATTTGATTGAGCTTGCTGTAGGGAGCCAAAGCTTCGGCTAACTGCTCGTCCGGAAACGGATACAGCTGTTCGATGCGCACGATGGCCACGTCGCTGAGCTCTTGCTCGGCACGGGCTTCCCACAGATCGAAGTACACCTTGCCACTGCAGAGCACCACACGTTTGACCTTCTTCGGTTCTAGCTCAGCGCTTTCGCCTATGACCAGTTGAAACTCGCCGTCGCACAGTTCATCGACGGTGGACACCGCCAGCTTATGTCGCAGCAGACTCTTAGGCGTCATGGCAACCAATGGCTTGCGCGTGGGCCGAATCGCCTGACGACGAATCATGTGATAGACCTGTGCCGGGGTAGACGGTACGCAAATTTGCATGTTGCGCTCGGCGCAAAGCTGCATAAAGCGCTCCAGTCGCGCCGAGGAATGCTCGGGCCCAGCCCCCTCAAAGCCATGGGGCAAGAGCATGGTTAAACCGCAGAGCCTGGCCCACTTGGTTTCGCCGGAGCTGATGAATTGATCCACCACGACCTGAGCGCCATTGGCAAAGTCACCGAATTGGGCTTCCCAAATCACCAAGGTATTCGGCGCTGTCGTGGCGTAGCCGTATTCAAAGGCCAGCACCGCTTCTTCTGACAGCAGCGAGTCGTATAAATCGAAAGTGACGTCTTCGCGCAGCAGATTTAACGGTATCAGCCGCGACCCGTCTTTTTGGTTATGCAGGGCGGCGTGACGATGAGAGAACGTACCCACGCCCACGTCTTGTCCGGTCAAACGCACCGGATAACCCTCGTGAATCAAGGTGGCATACGCCATGACTTCTGCCATACCCCAATTCACCGGCATGGCTCCCGCTGCCATCTTGCGCCGGTCTTCCAGAATTTTGCTGACCTGGCGATGCAGTACAAAGCCGTCGGGCAGCGTCTCTAAGCGGGCCGACAGATCCTGAAAGGTGGCGTTGTCAAAGGTGGTGTCCGCCGAGGCATTTAGATCGTTTTGCAGGTAGGGAGTCCAGTCCACAAAAAGCTTGGTGTCAGGCTCGTGCACAAGATCCAACGCCACGCTTTCGCCAGCCTCTAGGGTGCTGCGGTAGCGCTCGGTCATAACCTCCACTTCGTCGGCCTGCACCACCCCTTCTTTGACCATTTTGTCGCTGAACAGCGCGCACACCGTTTCTTGCGACCGAATCTTTTGGTACATCAACGGCTGGGTCTTCATGGGCTCTTCGGCCTCATTGTGCCCCCTGCGGCGGTAACAGATCAGATCGATGACCACATCCTTGCGAAACTCCATGCGGTAATCTGCCGCCAGCTGCGTGGCAAAAATCACCGCCTCTGGATTATCTCCATTGACGTGCAAGATTGGGGCTTGAACCATCTTGGCGACTTCTGTGCAGTACTCTGTGGATCGGGCATCGATCTGTTTGTGGGTGGTAAAGCCAATTTGGTTGTTGACGATGATGTGCACGCTGCCGCCGGTTCGAAAACCCCGGGTTTGGGACATTTGGAAGGTTTCCATCACCACCCCTTGTCCGGCAAACGCGGCGTCGCCGTGAATGACAATGGGCGCAACCAGGTCACCGGCGTAATCTTTGCGCCGATCTTGGCGAGCCCGTACTGAACCCTCGGCCACCGGCGCCACGATTTCTAGGTGCGACGGATTGAAAGCCAGAGCGAGGTGCATTTCGCCGCCAGGCGTCATGACATTGGACGAGAACCCTTGGTGATATTTGACGTCCCCAGATCCCGTCGCGCTTTGCACCCGGCCATCGAATTCATCGAACAAGTCGCCGGGGTTTTTCCCCAGCACGTTCACCAACACGTTCAGACGGCCACGATGGGCCATAGCAATGACGGATTCACGCACACCGTGGGTGCCCAGTCGCTGCAACAGTTCGTGCAGCATGGGAATCAGACTTTCGCCGCCCTCCAGACCAAAGCGTTTGGTGCCGGGGTAGCGTCGATGCAGGTATTTTTCCAACCCTTCTGCAGCCACTAGGCGCTCCAGAATGCGTTGTTTTTGAGCGTTATCAAATTGCGGCTTGCCCCGGGCGCTTTCTAGGCGCTGCTGCACCCAAAGCTGCTCCCGAGTGTCGACGATGTGCATGTATTCTGCGCCGATAGATCCGCAGTAAGTGCTCTCTAGGGCATCAACAAGATCTCGCAGCTTGGCCGCGCCGTCGCCGTAGTGGAACGTTCCGGTTTGAAAAGTCTCGTCCAAACTGGCTGGTGATAGGCCGTGGTAGGCCAAGTCCAGCACTGGCATAGCGGGACGCTCCATCATGCCTAACGGGTCAATGTTGGCGCGTTTGTGGCCCCGGTGACGGTAAGCGGCCACCAGGTCTTGAACCCGCATCTGCTGGGTTTCGTGGGCGTTGGAAATCTCTGTGGCAACTTTCTCGGGCCGCGCCTTCAAGCGATTACGACCTAAGCGTTCAAAATGCTGAACCACCTCAGAGTGTGGGGTATCCGGGCCGATGGTGGCCGCAACCGTTGGCAGGGTATCGAAGTAGCTGCGCCAAGCTTCTGGGATGGTCGTGGGATCGCGAAGATACTCTTCGTACAGTCCTTCGATGTAGGCCGCGTTCTGTCCACCCAAATGTGAACTGCGCAACATGCGCTGCATGAAACCTTCGGTCACGACTTCCCTCTATTTCCCCGGTTACCAGTCCTTTCGGGGTTGTTGGCCAAGAAACCCGCTTCATATCATTTCGTCGGGCGTAAGCGCGTTATCAACTTGCACGATAACGAACCTTGAATTCTCGGCCTTCAGAGCGGCATTGCCAAGGCCTTTGGCATAAACAATGCCTGTTTCTTGTTGATCTGGCTGGCTTGGGCGCTAAACCACCCGTTGCACTCAGCATTCGCTGGTCTGCGACGTAAACTTCGACGCCCCTCTGCAACCTGGGCGTCGCCAGGAGGGCCAATTAGCCCTCCGACTGAGCATTGGGGTCCGGTTAGGTGCCCTGCTGCATGAGCATGGTGCGGATCTTGCCGATGGCTCGTGTTGGGTTCAGACCCTTAGGGCAAACACTGACGCAGTTCATGATGCCCCGGCAGCGGAACACGCTGAAGGGATCGTCTAGGTTTGCTAACCGCTCTTCTGTGGCGGTATCTCGAGAATCCGCGAGAAAACGGTAGGCCTGCAACAGTCCTGCTGGGCCAATGAATTTATCCGGGTTCCACCAGAACGACGGGCAAGAGGTGGAGCAGCAGGCGCACAGAATGCACTCGTACAATCCATCCAGCTTTTCACGCTCTTCAGGGGTCTGCAGACGCTCTTGGGCCGGCGGTGCTTCTTTGTTCACCAGGTAAGGCTGAACCTTGGCGTATTGGTTATAAAACTGGCTCATGTCCACAACCAGATCCCGTACCACGGGCAATCCGGGCAGTGGGCGCAGCACCAGCTTGTTGCGCTTAACTACCTCTGATACCGGCGTGATGCAGGCCAGGCCGTTTTTGCCGTTCATATTGATGCCGTCGGACCCACATACGCCCTCCCGGCAGCTACGACGAAAACTCAGCGTGGGATCTGCATCTTTCATCAAGTGCAGCACGTCGAGGACCATGAGATCTCTACCTTCGGGCAGCTCGACCTCGACATCGCGCATTACTGGCACTTCGTCCAGATCGGGGTTGTAGCGATAAACACTTACTTGCATGTCTGTGACCTAATTTCGTAGTTAATTCGTGATGGGGTTTACCAACGACGGGCCTAGTAAACCCGCTCCTTGGGCTCAAAGGCTTCCATGGTGCGCGGTGCGAAGTTCACGTCGCGCTTGCCAACCCGCTTGTCCTGCGGGAAGTACATGGAATGGCACAACCAATTTTCGTCGTCACGGCTTTGGTAATCGTCTCGAGCGTGGGCACCGCGGCTTTCTTTGCGGCCTTCGGCAGTGATGGCCGTGGCTTCGGCCACTTCCAGCAGGTTATCCAGCTCCAACGCTTCCAAACGCGCCGTGTTAAAGGCAGAGGACTTGTCCGGCATATCGGCCTTAGCGATGCGTTCACGCAGATCCGCTAACTTCTTGATGCCTTCCTGCATGTTCTTCTCGGTACGGAACACGCCAAAGCTGTTTTGCATCGTGGTTTGCAGTTCTTTCTTCAAATCGTAGATGGATTCACCACCAGCGGATTCGTTCCAACGGTTCAGCCGCGCCATGGAGGCCTCAACGTCTGACTCGCTCGCCTCGCGATAGGACACGCCTTGTCGCATGACTTGTTCAATATGCAGGCCTGCGGCGCGACCGAAGACCACCAAATCCAGCAGCGAGTTACCGCCTAGTCGGTTTGCGCCATGCACAGATACGCAGGCTGCTTCGCCGGCTGCGTAGAGACCTTCCACTGGTACATCTTCACCAGCAGCGTTTTGGGTCAAGGCCTGACCGCTCACCTGAGTCGGGATACCGCCCATCATGTAGTGGCATGTTGGCACCACTGGGATGGGTTCTTTCACCGGATCCACGTGGGCAAAGGTTCGCGACAGCTCCAGAATGCCGGGCAAACGGCTGTTCAAGACTTCTTCACCCAAATGATCCAGCTTGAGCATTACGTGGTCGCCTTCGGGCCCACAGCCCCGACCTTCAATGATTTCAATGACCATAGAACGAGCGACAACGTCTCGACCCGCTAGGTCTTTCGCTGACGGCGCATAACGCTCCATAAAACGCTCGCCATCTTTGTTGATGAGGTAACCACCTTCACCGCGACAGCCCTCGGTGACCAGGGTGCCCGCACCGGCGATACCGGTTGGGTGGAACTGCCACATTTCGATGTCTTGCACTGGAACACCGGCACGCAACGCCATACCAATGCCGTCGCCAGTACACATCAGTGCATTGGTGGTGGATGCGTAAATACGCCCTGCACCGCCCGTGGCCACAACCGTCGCTTTGGAGCTGATGTGAACCACTTCGCCGGTTTCCATGCACAGCGCGATCACACCCACAACGACGCCGTCTTGGTTTTTCACCATGTCCACGGCGAACCACTCGTTCAAGAACGTGGTGTCGGCTTTAACGTTAGCCTGATACAGGGTGTGCAGCAGTGCGTGGCCAGTTCGGTCCGCGGCAGCACAGGTTCGGGCTGCTTGACCGCCCTTACCGAAGTCCTTGGACTGACCGCCGAAAGGACGCTGGTAGATACGACCGCTTTCGGTACGGGAAAAAGGCAGGCCCATGTGTTCCAGTTCGAACACCGCCTGGGGACCTTCGGAGCACATGTACTCGATAGCGTCCTGATCGCCGATGTAGTCAGACCCCTTCACGGTGTCGTACATGTGCCAGCGCCAATCGTCATTGGGATCGTCACTGGCAATGGCGCAGGTGATACCACCTTGAGCCGACACTGTGTGCGATCGCGTGGGGAAGACCTTGCTGATTACCGCGGTTTTCAACCCCGACTGGGCCAGTTGCAGCGCCGCACGCAAGCCTGATCCGCCGCCACCAACGATGACGCCGTCGAATTCCATTTTGCGAATTTGAGCCATGTGACTTTTCCTAAAGATAAATGCTTAAAACTGCCAGACCAGGCGCATGGCCCAGACCAGATAGACAAACAACGCCAGCAAACACACGGCTTGGTAGGCAAATCGCACTGAGGTCGCGAAACGACCAACATGAGCTGGCCGCAGGTAATCCGTGCCAATGGTCCACATGCCAATCCAGGCGTGGGCCACCGTGGACAGTACCGCCAACGTTCCAGCGATCTGCATGGCTGCCGACCCAAAGAAGTCCGTCAGGACCACAAAATCAATGTTCGGCGTGAACAAAAAGAACGCCATCACCCATGTGAAGTACGCTGCAAGAATAACGGCGGTCGCACGCTGTACAACCCAATCTGATAGACCACTGTTGGACAGGGCCATGACTTGAGATACCTGCTTTACCATAAGATTGCTCCGATGAATGCGGTGGAAATGACGGTGAGCGCAATGACCACCATGGAGCCGTAGCGGGCTGCTGCAACCGAGTCTCCTAAGTGAAAATCCATCAGCAGGTGCTTAAGGCCCGCAAGGATATGAAACTCCAATGACGCGATTAGGCCCAGCAAGATGATTTTAGGTAATGGCTGAGCAATTAACGCTTGTGCCTGGGCAAAACCCTCTTCCGAGGACAGAGCCATGTCCAGTGCGTAGAGCGCCAGCGCGACGCCGACGAAAAGCACCACACCGGTGATTCGATGGGTGATAGAAACGAGCGCTGCCAGCGGAAAGCTAAAAGCGAACAGATTCAGATTGACAGGTCTGTCTGTCTTCATGGCCAAAAATCCTAACGTTGATGAGTGTGAGTCGCTGCAACCGCGCCCAAGGATTCCGGTTCCCCTGTCACCAGAACCCGCGCAGGCTTTGCCCACTGTTGCCGAGCGCGCGCATTTTAGTCAGCTATGCCCCTGATGCCAAGGACTTCACAGTATTGTCCTTATTTTGCGTCCGCCCTCTTTTATTGGCGCTCGTCTTAGGCGCTTGTCTTAGAACGGGTATTGGGACTTGGGGCTTGGTCTGGCCCACACCGGTTGCGTCGAAGTAACCCTGAACCACTCGGGCCTGACAAAAGCCGGGGAATTGCACGACAGAACTGGAAATGCCCGGGCGTTTCGTCAATGATACCGACGTCGCGCGGGTGCCAGCACCCGCCGCATGGGGGGAAGCCGCGGGCACATTGTTCGCTCCCCTTACATCAACCCGAGCTGCTGCTGTTCTTATGACGCAGGCTCAGGGCACAACCGGAAGAATTTAAATAACCGGAACTATGGAGATAAAGGGAAACTAATGTCCGATCAAAAAGCACAGCATGCCGAGCTGAAAATCCCGGGAGTCGAAGCACCTATCGAACTGCCCATTTACTCCGGCAACCTTGGACCCGATGTCATTGACGTGGGTAAGCTCACCAGCCAAGGCCACTTCACTTACGACCCTGGATTTGTCTCAACTGCCGCCTGTGAATCGGCCATCACCTACATCGACGGCGATGAGGGCACCCTTCTTCACCGGGGCTATCCCATCGAGCAGCTGGCGGAAAGGTCCGACTACTTAGAACTGTGTTACCTACTACTCAACGGCGAACTGCCTGACGCCCAGACCAAATCCGATTTCGTTGACACGATCAAAAACCACACCATGGTCAACGAACAGCTACGCAGCTTCTTCAAGGGTTTTCGGCCCGATGCACACCCCATGGCGATCATGTGCGGCGTGGTGGGTGCGCTGTCGTCGTTCTACCACGACTCCTTGGACATCGATAATCCCCAGCACCGCATGATTACCGCCCATCGGTTGATCGCGAAAATGCCTACCTTAGCGGCCATGAGCTACAAGCATGCCCAAGGACAGCCCTTCATCTACCCTCGCAATGACCTGGGTTATGCCGAGAACTTCCTGCACATGATGTTTGCCACGCCTTGCGAGGACTATCACGTCAGCCCAACCCTGGCCAAGGCCATGGATCGAATCTTCCTGCTGCATGCCGACCACGAGCAAAACGCCTCCACGTCGACGGTACGATTGGCGGGATCCACTGGCGCTAATCCATTCGCCAGCGTCGCAGCAGGCATCGCCGCGCTGTGGGGTCCATCTCACGGCGGCGCTAATGAAGCGGTGTTGAACATGCTGGATGAGATCGGCAGCGTGGATAACATTCCCGAATACGTGCGGCGGGCCAAAGACAAGGACGACCCCTTCCGCATCATGGGCTTTGGTCACCGGGTTTACAAAAACTACGACCCTCGCGCCAAGGTCATGCAGCAGACCTGTCATGAAGTGCTGGAAGAGCTGGGTGTGCAGGACAACCCGATCCTGGCCATGGCTCAGGAACTGGAGCGCATTGCTCTGGAAGACGAGTACTTCGTTGAAAAACGCCTGTATCCCAACGTGGACTTCTACTCCGGCATTATTCTCAAAGCCATTGGCATTCCGGTTGAGATGTTCACCGTTATCTTTGCTACCGGACGCACCCCAGGCTGGATCGCCCACTGGTGCGAGATGATTGGCGGCAACTATAAGATCGGCCGTCCACGTCAGCTTTACACTGGCAGCCCCAAGCGTGACTTTGTCGAGGTCGCTGACCGCTAACTGGCCGCTAAAAAGCCGTGCTTTGTCGGCGCAGGATTTCCTGCGCTGACTCGGGCTAAGACGATCGACCGCCTATTTTTGTCCGCCTACTATCGCCCTTCTGCTATTGCCCGCCTACGTCAAGCGTTTGAGCAAACTGGACGTATCCCAGCGTCCCCCACCCAAATTTTGTACGTCTGCATAAAATTGATCCACCAAGGCCGTTAACGGCAAGCGGGCGTCCAGCTGACGCGCGGTATCTAAGGCGATGTTCAAATCTTTGCGCATCCAATCCACCGCAAAGCCAAAGTCGTATTCATCCCTCGCCATGGTTTGCGCACGGTTATTCATCTGCCAGCTTTGGGCTGCACCCTGGGAGATCACATCCACAACGGCGTCTACATCCAAGCCCGCCTGCTGGGCAAAATGCACGCCTTCGCTCAAGCCTTGCAGCACGCCAGCGATACAGATCTGGTTCACCATCTTGGTCAGTTGACCTGCGCCCACGGATCCCATCAAGGCGTGTTTTTTGGCATAGCAGTTGAAGTAAGCCGTTGCGCGGTCGTAGTCAGCATCGCTGCCGCCTACCATAACCGTCAGGGCACCATTCTCAGCTCCTGCCTGGCCGCCGGATACCGGCGCATCCAAAAAGCCCACGCCTTGGTCGCGACAGGCGTCGGCCAAGGTTTGCGCCAGGGTCTTTGATGCGGTCGTGTGATCGACCAACAACGCACCCGCTGCCATGCCTGCCAAGGCGCCGTTTTCGCCCAGCACCACCTCGGCCACATCGTTGTCGTTGCCCACGCAAACAAACACCACATCGGCGCCTTGGGCTGCTTCCCTTGGGGTTGCTGCCGCGGCGCCCGTTGCCGGGCTGTCTGCGTAGGTTTGCAGCCATTGGGCGGCTCTGGCGCCGTTTCTGTTGTAGACGGCAACCCCAGCGGCTTGCTGGGCCAAGTGACCGGCCATGGGAAATCCCATAACACCCAAACCGATGAACGCGACGTTGCCCAATGAAGTTGCCATAAGTCCTACCCTCTCAATGCCTGAAATCCAATGGTGTGATGCGACGAACCCGTGGCGTTGATCACGGCCTGTCGCTGGGGAGGCATCATACTGAAAACCCAGCGAAACATTCAGCGCATCTCGCCAGAGGTAGCGTGGCGGGTGAGAAATCGCAGTTTTCACTCGCATCGGGCACCGCCCTTGGCTATAAATTGTGACCGACTACCGACAAACCGAAACCAGCACCCACGGACCTAGGGAACTTCATGCCAGCACTTCGCGACCTGCCCGCTATCGAGACATTGATGCAAGCCCCAGCCCTGGCACCGCTGATCCAAAGTCATGGCACCGCTGTGGTGAAACATCGATTGCGTGAGCTTCAGCAAGGCATGCGTGCTGAACGCACCGTCCCCGCCTGGGGCACCGAGCCGGACGGTTATGCTAAGGCTCTGCAGCAACAATTATCCCGCAACGACTACACGCCTGTGTTCAACCTCACGGGCACCATCATCCATACCAACCTTGGGCGAGCGCTGTTGAGCAAGGATCTTTGGCAGGCCATCGAACCCTTGGTCACTCGCCCCATCAACCTTGAATACGACCTCACCAAGGGCGTTCGTGGTCAACGGGAAACCGTGGTGGAAGAACGGCTGTGTGAGTTGATGCAGTGTGAGGCCGCCACTGTGGTCAACAACTGCGCAGCGGCGCTGATGCTGGTGCTCAACACCTTTAGCCTTAAAGCACCGGTGCCGGTATCCCGGGGAGAGCTGGTGGAAATCGGCGGCAGCTTTCGCCTGCCAGAGTTGATGAGTCGCGCGGGCTGCGAGTTGGTGGAGGTCGGAACCACCAACAGAACGCGTATCCAGGACTATGCCAACGTCGTGGACAACGCCTCCATGCTGCTAAAAATTCACCCCAGCAATTATCACATTGAGGGGTTCACCGAATCCGTCGCCCCAGCGGATCTGGCCTCACTGGCAACCCAGCACAACATTCCCAGCTGCGTCGACCTGGGCAGCGGCAGCCTTGTGGATCTCAGCGCCTGGGGCTTGCCAAAAGAACCCACCCCCCAAAGCGTGCTGGCCCAAGGCGTTGATTTGGTGACCTTCAGCGGCGACAAGCTCCTCGGGTCGGTGCAGTGCGGCATCATTGCTGGCAATAAAGAAATGATCGACGCCATACGCCGCAATCCCATGAAGCGTGCTCTGCGGGCTGACAAGGTCACTTTGGCGATTTTAAATGCCACCCTTAAGCTGTATTACCAGCCTGAATCGCTAGCGAGCCATCTGCCGCTACTCAAAACCCTGACCCTTAGCGAAGACGAACTGTTGGATCGGGCACAGCGCCTGATCCAGGCCTTGCCTGCCCCGCTAACCGGCACGGCTATGCCGAGCCAAGCACAAATTGGTAGCGGCGCTCTTCCCGATCAAAACATTGCCAGTATTGCAGTGGCGTTGGCGCACCCGACGTTAACGGCGCAAAAACTGGCCACGACGCTGCGCAGCAATAAGACCCCGATCATTGGTCGTATCAAAGACGACCAAGTCTTACTGGATATGCGCGGCGCAGAGCATTTGGATGAGCTGATAGCCGACCTTCAGGACTTGGATTTCAATCCATGATCATCACCCTGGCAGGCCATGTGGATCACGGTAAAACCACCCTAGTGCACGCGCTAACTGGCGTCGACACCGACCGCCTGGCCGAGGAGAAGGCCCGCGGACTGACCATCGACCTGGGATTCGCCTATACCCAACACTTAGGTTTCGTTGATGTGCCTGGTCACCAAAAATTCATACATAACATGGTGGCTGGCGTAGCCGCCCAGCAGCATGCACTGATGGTGATTGCCGCAGATGACGGCCCTATGCCCCAAAGCAAAGAACACCTGGAAATTTTGTCTTTGATGGGAGTACGTCACGGCACCATCGCCCTGACTAAGTGCGATTTGGTTGACTCGGAACGACTCAACCAATGCCAAGGGGAAATAAACGCCATGGTCGCGGGCTCGTTTTTGCAGGGAGCACCGGTCTTTCAAACCCAAGCCCTACAGCCCGATAGCTACACCAAACTGCTCAGCCATTTAGATCAACGAGCCCATGAGCAAACACAGGAGCAAGAACAACAAGCAACGGACGCCGCTTTTCGATTGGCCATTGATCGAGCCTTTACCGTGAAAGGCGCTGGCGTTGTTGTTACCGGCACGGTACACAGCGGATCGATCAGTGTCGGAGATCAGGTCACCCATTTCCCCAGCGGCGAATCCCTGCGGGTGCGCTCGTTGCGGGTCCAAAACCAAGACAGTAACGACGCGGCCTCTGGAGATCGCTGCGCGTTGAATTTGGTCGGCGCTTCACTGGATGAGCTCAAGCGCGGCCATTGGCTGGGTGCCAACCCCACAGCCGGGGTTCGCTCTATCACCATCAAACTGGACAAAGCAGACAGCTTTCCCAGAAGTCTCAAACATTGGATGCCAATACACGCTTACCTTGCGACCAGCCACAGCACCGGTCGACTCGCCCTGTATACCCAAGCACCAGACAATGAACTGTGGGCCGAAGTCGTTTGCGACGAGCCTCTGCCCTGTCATCGCGGAGATCGGTTGGTGTTGAGGGACCAAGCCCTAGATGCCACTCTAGGTGGCGGCGAAGTGATCTATGTGCAGCAACAGCAAATTCGGCGGCGCAATACACCAGAGCATGCCCAGCTGGTTACGGGCTACGCCCAACCCACCCTGCAGCGTAGCTTTGACGCCTTGCTGAATAGCAACGCACTGATGCTGGAGCAATTTCAACAGGTGTGGAATGTCAGCGAGCAACGGTTGGCATCCCTCGAGCAAAATCAAGCGCCGCTGAAATTCGGGCAACGCCTTGTCAGCAAAGAGGCTTGGCAACATCTCAAACAGCAGACCATTGCGGCCATCAACGCTGTGGCACTACCCACCTCCGATCACCCAGGCGCTGGACTGCGTAGCAATCAGCTTACCCATGTACCGGTAGACCTTAGACAGCCGCTGCTGGGTGAGCTTCTGCAGGCAAACCAAGTGGAACAGGCCAACGGTTTCTATCGACCGGTAAGCACCAGCACCGCCCTGCCCGACGACTTGCAGGCGCTCTGGGACAAGGTAAAGAACGCATTGGATCAACTGCAGGCCCCCAGTTCCGGCGACCTAGCCAAGCAATTGAACACGCCCCTGCCTGGGCTGGAAAAACAGCTTCTGGGCCTGGCGAAACACGGCAAGCTGGTGCATATCGGCGCCCACCGCTTCTATCTCCCCCAACAACTCAATGCCATCGCCGAGACCATTCAGCGCATGGTGAACCAAAGCCCAAGTGGCACAGTCACGGTAAAGGAATTTCGCGACAAGACCGGCATTGGCCGGAATGTGGCTATCGAAGTGTTGGAGTACTTTGATGGCAAGGGCTTTACCCGCCGGCAAGGCAACGAGCGCGTGGTGCAACGCCCGTTTCAACCGCTATAAGCCCGGCTAACACCAGACCAAGCAGAATTGAGCGAAAGCCGAGGTTCGGATAAGTCCTAACCGTTGCGGCGAGCTCGCGAACCCAGGTTTTCGTATGTGGGATCAACCGACGCGGCTGGACGATCACTAAGAAGCACCTCAATGCCTTTATCCAAGGATGTGTCCAACGCTCGTTCGGTGGCCGCGGCAAAAGACTGCTCAGCCTGCTTGATGGCCAGAGATTTGTCGCTGGCAGCACGCTGCATGTTCGCGGTGTTTAACGGCCCGAGGGCTACACTGTCCGCCATAAGTCTTCCAAAAGTTAACGCCGGCCAATCACCATATACCCCTGCGCCTTCACTGCAACCACTTTTCGCCCCGCTACAACAGCCAAGCCCCGGGGACTTCAGATGCCCATTGGCCTAGGGCGCCGGGGCATGTGGCTATGTCCTGCGGTGGAGCATAGAATCCGGCGTGGAAGAGTATCGCTCCCGGTGGGGTGCGCGGCCTTCAAAGCCGTTGAGGCGCGACTACGTGCCTGGTGGGTTCGACTCCTACCTCTTCCGCCAATCGCCCGATCGCTAATCGCCCTATTTCGATGCGATGCCGCCTACGGGTACGCTGTGGAGCGGGCGTGTCTGCGTGAGAGCTCACAGATTGTCAGCGCCACTTATATCTCGCGTTGACCCAGATACATGACCAAGCCTAGCCTGCTGGATGGCATTGCGCTGAATGATCGACTTTTGATGCAGGGCGTTTTCACTGTGCGGGGTAATACGGGGAGACTTATCGTGACCACACTAGACACAGATCAACCACAAACCACAGCACGGGAACTGCCTTTCGAGTTCAGAGGCGAAGGCAGCGAATTCTTCAAAATCTGGATCGTTAATATTCTGCTTACGGTCCTAACCTTGGGTATTTATTCCGCCTGGGCCAAGGTCAGAACCAACCGGTACTTCTACAGCAATCTTTATTTGGATGGCGAGAGCTTTCGCTATCTGGCCGAACCCCTAGACATACTCAAAGGCAGGATCATCGCCGTTGTGTTCTTTTTGCTTTACTCCGTCGGGTCTGCGTTGAACCCGGTTGTCGGGGTGGTGATGCTGGTGCTGTTGTTCTTGGTAACGCCGTTTTTGATTGCCCGCTCCATTGCGTTCAATCACCGGGTCAGCGCTTATCGCAACGTGCAATTCCGTTTTCATGGCGCCTATGGACAGGCCTGTATGGCTTTTTTGGTTTGGCCGTTTCTAGGCTTGCTGACCTTTGGCATTTTGTACCCCTACGCGCTGATGAAAATGCACCGATTTATGGTGGAGAACAGTTGCTATGGCACGTCCTCGTTCAGCTTTGAGGCACAAACCTGGGACTACGCCAAAGCGTTTTTGGTTGCCATTGCTATTGCACTTGTCGCGGGTGTACTGGGCTTTGCGGCAGGACACGTGTACGACGTTGCCGCGGTGGTGATTGGAGGGCTGGGCTATGTATTGGCGTTTGGCTACCTCTCGGTCACCATCAATAACATTTACTTCAACGCAACGGCTTTGGGCTCTCACCAGCTAAGCGCAAATCTTGAAACCTCTAGGTTTTTGCAGATTTACGCGACCAACGTCATTTTGATCGTGCTCACTCTGGGCCTGTATCTGCCCTTTGCCAAGGTTCGCATGTCAACCTACCGTGCTGAGCACACCACCTTTACGGCAGTGGGCTCTCTGGACGACTTCGCCGCCGCCGAAAAAGCCCAGGTAAGTGCCCTGGGTGAGGAAATGGGTGAAGTCTTTGACTTCGATGTGGGGGTCATCTGACCAATGCTGCTCTGGACCAAGGTTAGTGACCAACGATGACAATCTCCTGTGTGCGGGGAACTTTTAGCGACGGCAAGTCATCTCAACTGACTGCGGCCAGCTTGGCCCTAGAGGCAGATCACATCGTTGTCCGCAACGACCAAGGCATCGAGCTTTTTCGGTGTCTTGGCGAGCAGATTCAAATCAGCTCACGACTCGGCCATACGCCCCGAACGATCCGCTTCGAGACAGCAAACGACGGACCAAGCTTTGAATCTCTGGACAACGACGGCATTGATCATTTGCTGCTACCCCAACGTGCGCCCAGCACTTTGCTGCATCGACTGGAATCGAATCTCGCTTGGGTTGCCGTCGCGACCTTATGCACTGTTGGGCTGATGCTATGGACGGTGATGTATGGCCTACCCAAGGGCGCTAATGCACTGGCGTTTAGCCTGCCGCCGACGGTGATTCAGCAAACCAGCGACTCGACCCTAGCTGTATTAGACCGCACCTACTTTGAACCCAGTGAGTTGGACGATGCCACCCAGCAACGACTTCGCGAGGCGTTAGAGCCGCATATTCTCAACGACTCCACCTCACTGCATTTCAGGCAGTGGGCACCCAATGCTTTGGCGCTTGCGGACGGCAGCATTGTTTTTACCGACGCGTTAATCAACCTCGCTGACAATGACGAAGAACTGATTGCCATTGCCTACCACGAACTTGGCCATGTGGAGCATCGGCACTTGATTCGGCGCGCCATCCAAGGCTCTGCCATCGCCATTACCTTGTTTTTGCTGACCGGTGACGTCAGCGATGTGGATATTTTGGTTACCGTACCGGCGACGCTGGTTGATCTGGCCTACTCGCGACAGTTTGAGGTTGAGGCGGATCAATTCGCGTTGGCATCGCTAACGGAGAAAGGCATCGACACGGTGCATTTTTACAACATCATGAAAAAGTTAGGGGCCTATTACGGTGATCAAGCTGAGCAAGAAGATAGCTCGACGCTTTTGAACTACCTCTCTACCCACCCTCAAACTCAAGAGAGACTGGCCATGATACAGGCCTATGGATCCGGCAAACGGCCTCTTGAGGCGAGTTCAAATCCATAGCCGTAGGGCACTGACCCAACGCTCAACAGCCTCTGCAGGCCGTCATGAACGCTAATTCTGATTAAATGCCCTGGGGTCGTTGATCTAATTTCTCGGTCAGCCATACTGGTCCACGCGATCCACCGGAGAAATTTATGGAAGCGTTCCCAATGTTGGTGCCCGTACTCGTGCTCGTTCTATGGTCTTGCGTGCAATTGGTCTGGGCCATCTCGGCGCGAATCAAGGCAGTAAATGACCAAGGCCTTTCTGCTAGCGATGGGCAACGGACATCGACCCTGGCTAACGCCCTACCCCCCCAAGCCCAGTTCAAGGCCGACAACTACAACCATCTGATGGAACAACCCACCATTTTTTACGCCACGGTCATGGTGCTTACCTTTGCGGGTTTGGACGGCGCCATGAACGTTGGCCTAGCGTGGGCCTACACCGGGCTGCGCATTGTGCACAGCGTGGTCCAATCCACGACAAACATCGTCATGGTACGCATGCCACTGTTTGTACTTTCTACCTTGTGCTTGGTGGCATTGGCCATCAACGGCTTGGTGGCACTCACCTGATACCGATCGCGCCGCAGCGTTGCGATCGCTAAAACCATTCTTCAGTCATTTCCAAGGACATCTGAGCTATGAACATCAATCGCCAATGGTTACTTGCACGTCGACCCAACGGCTTGGTTACTCGAGAAAATTTTGAGTACGCGGAAACACCGATACCCCAACCTGCCGAGGGACAGGTATTAGTGCGCAATCTGTACCTGTCTTTCGATCCAACCCAGCGCGGCTGGATGGAGGATCGCGAGAGCTATTTACCACCAGTCGCTATTGGTGAACCCATGCGCGCTGGCTCTATTGGCCAGGTCGCCGAATCTCGTCATCCCGACTTTGCGCCGGGAGACTTGGTGCAAACCACCGGGGGATGGCAGGACTTTGTGCTGGCCGCGCCTAACCAAGGACCCATGGGCCTGTCCAAGGTGCCCGATGGGGTCACCCCAGAAATGATGCTATCTGTGTTGGGCATCACCGGCTTGACCGCCTACTTTGGGCTATTGGACTTGGGCGATCCTCAGCCGGGCGAGACCGTCGTGGTGTCCGGGGCTGCCGGCGCCACCGGCTCTGTCGCGGGACAGATAGCGAAAATCAAAGGCTGCCGGGTGGTTGGTATTGCCGGAGGCCCAGACAAGTGCGAGTGGCTGCAAAAGGAAGCTGGCTTTGATGCGGTCATCGACTACAAGCAAGGCAACGTGAGCGAGCAAATCAAAGCGACCTGCCCGAACAAGATCGACGTCTACTTCGACAACGTGGGCGGAGAAATTTTGGAAGCGGCGTTAAATCACATCAATTTGAAAGCCCGTATCGTTATGTGTGGCGGCATCTCTGGCTACAACGCCACCGAGCCCGTACCTGGCCCGTCAAACCTGATGAACGTCATTACCAATCGCGCCCGCATGGAGGGCTTTATCGTTCTGGACTACATGCCTCGGGCCGGTGAGGCCATTGCCCAGCTGCTGGACTGGATTGGCGCGGGTGAATTGAGGTTCCAAGTGGATGTGCAAGAAGGCTTCGACAACATCCCAGATACCCTGCAGCGTTTGTTTACCGGCGCCAATCTCGGCAAGCAACTGCTCAAAATCACCGATCCTTCATAGATCACCAACACTAAGGTTTTAGCATGGCTAACCCAACTGGCGGGGAAATATCCATCGCCACCCAATCCTCAGGCTTCTATCAGGGGTTTAATGTCTGGGTCGCTGCAGTGCCCAAAGCCATCATTCTGAGCTTGCTGCTGTGGGTAGCCTCCGCGCCCAAAGAGGCCGGTGCCCAGTTGTTAAGCCTACAAACCTGGTCCACGGCTTCTTTCGGGGCATGGTACATCTATGCCACGGCGTTCTTCGGCGTGGCGTGCCTTGGCGTGGCCCTGTGGCCGAAAACGGGCCGACTGTTGCTGGGCAAGCCCAATGACGAACCGGAATTTTCGTTTTTCACCTGGCTATCCATGATGTTTGGCGCGGGCATTGGCATCGGCATGCTCACCTACTCCACCGCGGAACCGATCTTTCACTTCGCTAACAACCCCGAAACCATTCGAGGGCTCGCCACCCCGCTGGAAGCTGACAATGTTCGCAATGCCTACAAATGGGCGCTTTTACACTACGGCCTAACCCCTTGGGCCTGTTACGGCGTTGTGGGCATATCCCTGGGCTATCTGAGCTACGCCAAGGGCTTACCCCTAACCATACGTTCAGGCCTGCATCCATTATTCGGCGACGCCATGTCCGGTTGGCTTGGCCATGTGGTGGATATCGCCGCCATTTTGGCCACGTTGATTGGCTTAGGGGTAACCATTGGCTATGGGGTTTCTCAGTTTGCCGCTGGCCTGTACAACATCAGCGCACTGGACATGCTGGTTGATGCCTCGGGCAAGCCGACGCTGACAGCCCAAGCCCTTGGCTTAGTGCTAATCGTTGGCGCTTCCAGTCTCTCTGCCATGTCCGGCATTCAGCGTGGTATCAAGTGGCTGTCGAACATCAACATGAGTTTGTCTATTTTTTTGGTGGGCTTCTTCATTCTCTTCGGCTCCACGCTTTTTGCCATCAGTACCTTTGGCTACGCCCTATGGGACTACGCTTTAGCGCTGCCAAGCATGTCTGTGACGGTGTGGAATGACGCCAGCACGAAGATCGGTATGGCTCTGCAACAATGGCAAGGCGCTTGGAACATTTTTTATTGGGCTTGGTGGATCGCCTTCGCCCCCTTCGTCGGCATGTTTTTGGCCCGTGTGTCCCGTGGGCGCACCGTCCGAGAGTATGTTCTTGGGGCCATTGTGTTGCCCGCTCTGATTTGCCTGACCTGGCTCGCCTTCGTTGGTGCCACCGCCATTGATCTTGAGCTTCAGGGTATCGCCCAAGGCAGCATCGTTAACGCGGACATTTCTGCCCAGCTGTTTGCCACCATTAACTTGATGCTGTCGCCAAATTTAGCCATTGCTCTGTCGGCGATCGTGGTGGTGCTGTTGCTGACCTTCCTAATCACCTCGGCGGACTCAGGAATTTTGATCATTAACACCCTGGCATCTGGCGGCAATCAAAGCCAAAAAGGAGCGCATCACGTGGTGATCTGGGGGGTTATTTTCGTGGTGCTGATCGGCGCGCTGTTGGGTGCTGGAGGGATGGCGGCGCTGCGCTCGGCCATGATCATTGGGGCCTTGCCCTTTTCCGTGGTAATGGCGCTGATGACCCTGGCGCTGATTCGGGTGCTCGTATCGGACAGCAAGCAAACGGAACCCGCTAATTAAACAGGGCCGTCATCGGGGGCATCATTATCAGACGCATCATTGGAATTTGGGCTTAGGGTTCCCATGAACCCCCCACCTAAGTCGTAAGTTATTTATTAGAAAATACGCATAACTGTCTGAATTTATTATTTATATAGATCAAAAAATCAAGAGAGTTCGCGTTATTTTGGCTGCAATACTGCGCCATGGTCCAGATTCGCCTGATCTATCAGAGCTTGTCATTCACCGCCTTTAGCAGGGCCCGGGTTTGCTCCCGCTCTGTTGGAGTCAGACAGTATTCCGATGCGGCAAAGCTGGTGACTCCAGCCTCTGCCATTTGTGCGATGCCATCCGCCACTTGGTCAGCGCTGCCAACAATGGCCAGATCAGCAGGACCATCGACCCCTTCTCTATCGAACATAGCCCGATAGGATGGCAATTTGCCGTACATAGCCAAACCGCGACCAATGGATTCGCGCACGTGATCCGGTTGGTCGGTTACGCAAACCGGCAAAGTGGCCAAAATTCGGGGCTGGGAGCCTCCTGCGGCGGCGGCGGATTCGCTGATACGGGGAACAATATGTTCCTTAACGGTTTTAGGACCAACCCAGGCCAACGTCGTGCCTTGGGCTAGCTTGCCGGCAACAGACAAGGCCTGGGGCCCTAAAGCCGCCACCAGAACCGGCACAGGGGCCTTAGGCGGTTGAAAAAACGTGCCCGAACAGCTCATCAGCTCGCCATTGAAATCCACCTCTCCGGACTGCAGCAGCGGCATCAAAATACTCAGATATTCGCGCAAATGCCGGATCGGCCGTGCAAATGGAATACCCAGCTGGGCCATCATTGCTGCGTGTGACAAACCAATGCCTAGGGTGAAATTCCCCTCCATGGTGTTTGCCGCGGTGACCGCCTGAGCCGCTAAGCTCATCGGATGACGCGGAAAGGTGGGCACAATGGCCGTACCCAATTCAATGCCCGGCACCTGAGTCCCCACCAGCGCCAGCGTGGTTATGGCATCGAACCCTCCTGTGGGGTGCTCGGCTAACCAGAAATGGGCAAAACCGTCCGTTTGCGCTTGGCGAGCACTGTCCGCGATGGCGGCTACCGAGGCTTTTTGTACCAACCCGGTACCGTTAATTCCAAGATCCATAGCGCCTCCTTGGTGCTTGTTTTACGGCCATTTCGAATCCATATCTGCAGCGCCTGGTAGCCGCTGAGAAGCTGTTACCTTGTGGTGTCACGCCGATTGGGCGCCATCCCCTGACTCAACTCACCCATGACGATCCGGTGCGGTTGCGGGTGCCTGATTCGTGCTTTCGGGCTGCTGTAGCGAACACACAAAAACAGCCCCCAACAGCAAAATCACCCAAACCAAAAAAAGCCAGATCAAAAATGCGGGCAGCGCCGCCAGAGCGCCATAAATCGCACCGTAAACAAAGTACTGGGAAACCCAAGCAAACAGCGCAAAGGCCAGCTTGAAAACAGCCGCGGTGAGCAGCCCGCCGGTCAACGCAGAGGACCAAAGCACCTGGGTGTTGGGGATCACTTTGAACAACAAACTGAAGACCAAAAACAGACAGACGATGGGCAGGTAACCCAAAAGCTGGGAACTGGGGCCAAACTGTCCTACGTCGGCGATCAAAGGCAGGGACAAAACGTAGGTTGAGATCCAGATGCCCGCTAGCAACAGCGAAGGCCCAACGGTGAGCAGACCCACCAGCAGCACGGTTCTGCCAATACCCCATGAGGGGGTTTGCAGATGCCAAATGGCATTGAAATGGCGCTCAATGCTGAGCAACAACATCAGCGCCGTCACCACCAAACTGCCCAAGCCAACCGCCGTGAGGTTCCCGGCTCTGGCCGCAAACTCGCCCAGCTTCGCCTGTATTTGCGCTGAGCTATTAGGCACGAGATTGGCGAAAATAAAGGCCTCCACATCCGCGGCCAACGCCGCGAATTGGGGCAAGTACGCCAAGCCAACATAGACAACGGTCATCACCGGCACTAGTGCCAGCATCGACGTGAAAGCCAGCGATCCTGCAATGGTGAGGCAGTCCGTTTCAGCGAAGCGATGAGCGATCCAAGTCAACCGCCGTAACTCGGCTTTAAACAGCGGCGCTATCATCAACTTGGCCTACCCTCCCTCACCAGCAACAGGCGCCTAGGGCGTGGCCCCAGTGGTGAGAGGCAAGGCTTCGTCTGCAGCCCACTCGGACATGGAACCATCGTATACGCCAACATTCTCTTGCCCCAGCAACATGCAGGCAAAACCGTCCAATGTGGCAGCGATGCCTCCGCCGCAATAAATCAGCGTGCGCGGCGCGCTGAGCATGTTCTGAGCTTCCAATAGCTCACGCAGCTCTTGGGCTGGCAAGAAAAACTCATCCTGCAGAATGTTGGCGAAATACACGCTGCGGCTGCCAGGAATATGGCCCCGACGGCCATAGAAAAAGTCACCGCTGCCTTCATACAGCGCCGGTGACAGCGCATTGATGGTGCAGACGCCCTGTTCCATACCCTGGGCCACTTCTGCGGTACCAACAAATAGGTCTGCATTAACGCTGGGGGTAAATTGGGTTGCTGGATATCGGCAGGATCCGCTTTCGGTTTTTCGTCCCGAGGCTATCCATGCGCCTAGGTTGCCGTTCAAAACCCGCACTCGAGTGTGACCGGCATAGCGCAGGAGCCACCAGGCTCGCGTGGCCCACATGAGGTGACTGGAGGAATACAGAACAACCAAATGATCGTTGCCAATGCCGTCATCGCCAATGGCTTTGGCCAATGCGTCAATGGTCGGCAGGGTATTGTTATAGCCAGAGCTTGTATCCGACCAATCTTCGGACAGGTTAATGAATCCCGCGCCGGGAATGTGTTCTTGTAGATAGCGCTCTCGGCCAGGCTCAGAGCGATAGCCCTTGTCAGCCGCGTGCAGCAAGACCGATGTATCGAAGATGCGCAGGTCTGGATCGTTTATGTGTTCGGCCAGTTCGTCAACTTCGATCAAAAACTCTGGGTGCACGTAGGACATTAGCCTTCCTCTTATTATTTCAATGACTCTGCTTATTTCAATGAATCTGCTCTGGACGCTGGGTTGGATTGTTTCGGCGAATCTCGGTGCCTGCGGATGTTGTCTTTAGCGCCCATGCAGGCCTTACCATACGGTTTTTTTTAACCAAGAAAAGCGCTTCTGCAAAGCCATGCCTTGAACTACCCTTGAGATGGATAACGCATCACTCATTGGTCGGGGAGAGAATTTGTGACAACACCCATCAGTCTTGGCGGCCCACGCACTGGGCCTTTGCAGGGTATTCGCGTAGCGGATTTTTCAGCGGTGTTCTCAGGCCCCATTGCCGCGGCAATGCTGGCGGACCAGGGTGCGGATGTCATCAAAGTCGAAGCGTTTGGCGGCGACTTGATGCGCAAGGGTTATCCGCAAAGCAATGGCATGGCCAGCGCCTTTACCAGCATGAACCGCAACAAGCGCGGCATCAGCCTGAACTTGCAAACCGACCAAGGCAAAGCAGCAGCCAAAAGGCTGATTGAGTCCGCGGATGTGGTGCTGGAGAATTTCCGCCCGGGCGTCATGGATCGCTTGGGCTTAGGTTACGAGGTTTTCAAGGCCAAACAGCCCAAGCTCGTGTACGCCTCGATCAATGGCGTTGGTGCCACGGGCCCCTATGCCAACCGCCGAGTCTACGACGCCGTCATACAAGCGATATCCGGATTCACCGCGTTACGGGTAGACGGCAAACCAGAGATGGTGAACAGCTTAGTTTGCGACAAAATCACGTCCCTAACGGCAGCCGAAGCCATTGTCGCGGCGCTGTTTCGTGCCGAGCGAACCGGCCAAGGACAGCGCGTCGACATTTCGATGCTGGACGCAGCGATTTCGTTTCTGTGGCCGGACACCATGAACAACTTCACCTTCATGGACCCGGGCATTGAGCCTGTTGCGCCACTGGATCACTCCATTTTTCTGCACGAGACTCGAGACGGCTGGATTGCCAGTATGCCCGTACAAGAATCCGAGTTCTTTGGTGTCTTTAGAGCACTGGAATTGCCTGAATTGGTTGAGGATTCGCGGTTCCAAAACGCCGCGGCCAGACTGGAACACCGCTCGGAACTGCGTGCGCTCATGGACGAGGCGTACCCCCAATTCAGCACCGACCAACTGTGCCAGCGGTTTGAAGAAGAGGACGTGCCCTACTCTCGGCTCAACAGCCGTGAGGAAGTGCTCTCGGACCCTCAAGTTGAGGCCATGGGCGCTCTGCTGAGCTATCAGCACCCCGCCGCTGGACTGGTGCGCACGCCAAGGCCCGCCGCGCAATTCGAGCAAACGCCGTCGAACCTCTATACCCACACACCGCTGCTGGGGGAGCATACCGACGAAGTACTGCAGGAATTGGGCTATACGCTGGACGATCTTGAGCGCATGGAAAAGGATCAGGTGATCTTACGATCATCGTCAGATTTGTAGGCCGTTTCGCAAACGCTGGAACCCATCAATCGACTTTAGGCGCAAACGCTAGAAAATAATCGTTCCGACCCGAGGTCGTTCCAGATAGAGCACCGGCATGGACAGAACATCGACGACAGAACACAGACCCATATCGCGACTCTTAGCCACAAGCTGCTGACGAGGATTTCTGTGAACAACCTAAACCCTGCCAAAGCCTCAACCAAGACCCTAACCAGGACCTTAACAGTGGTCTTAACCATGACCGTAACAATGCTGTTACTACCTTGGTCATCAACCTCAGCCCAAACGCCAGCTTCCACCCAAACCCCGATACAGGACTTTCCATCCAAGCTCCCGACCTTCGAATGCAACATCAAACCACTGACGCGTGAAGGTCTAAAGATGGCGCTTGCCAATCGGGAGCGATTTGCTAAAGCCTGCTTGGCCTGTGTTGGTGACCAGTGCGCCATGCGAATCTGGCCAGCCGGCTACGAAAATCAGGAATCACTCTGTCGCAATACCTTCTGCCTGCCCAAACGGGTTAAGCGCATGGCTTTTGCCCAGGGCTATAACATGCGCTATCGCTACACCTACAAGATTTCTCCTGAGGGCAAGGCCCAGTTCATCGAAGGGGAATATCTGGAAGGCGAACCCAAGGGAGTGACAGGGAAGAAAACTCAAGCAGAGCACCAGGAGTTATTACACACCTTCCTGACTCGGGCAGAGTACGCGCCGCTGCGTATTGATGGCCGAGCCAAAGCCATCATCAATCTACAGGCGGATTTCGAAATGGGCGCCAACTACGACGAATAACGCCTCGGCGCCCTACCCTCTCCCCAGGTCAGGCAAACCTGTCCTGAGGAGTCAGCGCTGAAGCTCAAGGCAATATTCAGACAATACGAGACTGACCCTCACCCCAATATCGATCTCGCAGCTGTCGCTTGTAAAGTTTGCCCGTGGGTAGTCGAGGCATCTCGTCTATGTAGTCGATGGAGCGCGGTATTTTCTGCCGGGACAAATGCTCACTCAAATAGCTCAACAACTCTTCCGTTAACGCCTCGTCGCCAGACACACCCGGGCGAGTCTGGATCACCGCCTTAACCTCTTCGCCCAGATCCACATTGGGCACGCCAAATACCGCAGCATCCTCAACCTTAGGATGGCTGATCAACAAATCTTCACACTCTTGAGGATAAATATTGACGCCACCGGAGATGATCATGAACGTCTTGCGATCGGTGAGATACAAAAACCCGTCGTCGTCCACGTAGCCTACGTCTCCCACCGTCGTCATCTCACCATCCGCAGACGTGGACTCGGCGGTTTTCTCCGGGTCATTGTGATACTCAAATTCCGTGGCGGTTTTAAACCATAGGGTTCCCGGCTCTCCCGGCGGCATGGGCTGCATATCGTCATCTAGCACCGACAACTCACCCAGCACGATCTTGCCCACGGTACCCGGGTGAGCCAGCCACTCGGGCGTGTCGCAGGCAGCAAAACCCAACCCCTCGGTGGCGCCGTAGTATTCATGAATGATGGGGCCCCACCATTGGATCATCTGTTCTTTCACCTTCACCGGGCATGGCGCTGCGGCATGCACCGCAATCTCTAACGAGGACAGGTCGTTTGCCAGCCGCTCAGCCTCTGGCAGCTTGAGCATGCGGCTGAACATGGTGGGCACGAGCTGGGTATGAGTGACCTGATAACGTTCGATAAGGGCCAGATATTCCGCTGGATCAAATCGCTCCATGATGACAACGGTTCCACCCTTGCGAATGGTCAGGCTTACCGCCGCTTGTGGCGCCGAGTGATACAGGGGTGCCGGAGACAAATAGGTCATGTCTTCGCGGTAATGCCACAGCGCGCTCAAAAAATCGAAGATCGGCAGCTGGTCTGTGGGTGATTGTTTTGGCAGGGGACGAATGATGCCCTTAGGCCGCCCTGTGGTTCCCGATGAGTAGAGCATAGAGGTACCGAGCAGCTCGTCCGCAATGGGGGTATCTGGGAACTCAGCGCACGCATTGGCGTAATCCACGAAGCGCTCGGGCAGTGCACCGTCCGCCTCTACCACCAGCACCTGACGAATGTCGGGACACTGTGCCACCGCCGCCTCAGCCACTGGCAATTTAGCAGCGCTGGTGATCAGTACTTGAGACTCTGAATTGGTCAGGATGTAAGCCAATTCATCCGCCGTCAGGAAGGAGTTCACACAGGTGTAATATAGGCCCGACCGCTCACCGGCAGCACAGGCCTCCAAATAGCGATCGTTGTTTTCCATCATAATGGCGTAGTGATCTTGGTGTCCCAAGCCCTGTGCGCGCAGCAGGTGCGCCAGCCGATTCGACCGTGCTTCAAACTCGACATAGCTAACCGATTGTCCGGTAGACGCCATGATGAATGCCGCTCGTTGGGGATTTTGCGTCGCATATTGGTTGGGATACATATTCGCGCTCTCGTTTTTGTTTGATTAGATGTTTCCACACTTCACTCCAAACCAAAACCCCGGGCCAAAGATTACGAGTGCTCAGGAGGCGCGCAACGCATACACTTACCCTGCACTTATTGGAGATTGTCATGAAGCGAACCTTGCTTACCCTTGCGGCTCTGGCTGCGGCCAATACCAGCTATGCCCACGATGAGGCCAACTGCAAAGATATCAGCAACCTGTTATCGCGACTGTCCTGCTACGACGAAAGTCACGACAGCACCGGTTCTAGCCCTCAAGCAAATGCCAACTCCGCAGCCGCTCAAGCTCAGACGCCGCGAAACAACACCAACGCTTCATCAACGTTCGGCAAACCGACGGAGCTGTTTAAACCCAGAGACAACCGCACGGTATCGGCGACACTGACCAAATTGGACAACAATCCACGGCGCAAGCCCCGTCTCGTGCTGGATAACGGGCAGGTTTGGGAACTGGGTAAAGACCGCTTGGTTTCCTACCCCGAAGGCGCGAAGGTGGAAATTAAAACCGGCACCGTGGGTGGCTATGTGATGAGCATAGACGGTGGTGCTTGGCTTCGGGTCAAGCGTATCGATTAGTCAACAGCTTTCCCCGTTTGCGCAAATCCATGCGTCAGGAAACGTCCTTCGACGTGCGCTGATCAAAAACTCGCATCAGACCGCGAACACCCTATCTATCTAGGATTTGTTGATCCGTCCTCCCTTTTAAAACGCCCATTGCAGGCAAAAAAAAGCCCCGGTAAACCGGGGCTTTCTGTGACAGCGTTAACTGTCTGCTTTACATGCTAGCAGACAGACGCATGTACCACACTCGTCCACGGAAATCGTGGGTGACCGGGTCGTAAGTCGTGTTGTTGGGGACCCAAGGAGCGTCCTCATCAAACAGGTTCTTAGCACCGATGGTCACTGACGAAGAGGACACAGGGCCCATTTCCGGCAGTTCGTAGGTGTAGTTAGCGTCTACGGTAGTCCAGCTATCCACGTTGGCGTCATAGTAGCGCGCAGAAGCGGCTGACCCTAGGGACAGTGCTACCGTGTTCTTCCAGAATGCCGTGGCAGGCTCTTCACTCAGCGTAGCTTCGTAGCCATCAATGTAACGCACTACTGCGTAGGCGCGATGGTTGTCATAGCTCCAGTTCAGTGAGGCGTTGATCTTGTACTCAGGCAGAGCACGTCGTGGCATTACAGGGTTCTTCACGTTGTACATGCCAACAGCGTCTTTCTGTCCAGCTACGATGAATTCGTTCACCCATGCTGCAGCAACAGTGGCGCGGAACGCACCGTACTGGTTATCGAAAGAGTAGCTAGCTTGTACGTCGAGACCTGAAGTTTCTGCAGAGTTCTGGTTAACAAAGTTAGGCAGAACGCGCAGGATCTTGCCGGTGCCGGTACGCAGTACCTGGTCGCGGTTACCCACGCCCGCCGCAATCGCTGCGTTCAATGTCTGGCCGCCAGCAACAGCCGCGTTCAGGTCAGCATTGTCGTTGGCCACAATAGACAGATAGCTCTCGCGAGACAAAATGTCTTCATACTCGTAGTTGTAGTAGTCCAGATCCAACTGGAAGCCTTCCAGAGCACCTTCAGGAATCCAAGAAACACCGACGTTCCACATATCAGCACTTTCAGGCTTCAGGTTTGAGTTACCGT
>Ga0255762_10000033_pt1 | contig 115690 bp, 101 predicted proteins | sample 101ome_16_FD_179962 | JGI IMG/M metagenome (GOLD analysis project Ga0255762, IMG submission 179962) | Coastal salt marsh microbial communities from the Groves Creek Marsh, Skidaway Island, Georgia - 101401AT metaG (version 2) | ecosystem: Environmental > Aquatic > Marine > Intertidal zone >...
CGCTAAGTCGACATCCTGAATATACTTATCAAAATTAGAATGAACTTTTGTATAAACATAACGAGGTGCACCAGCTTCTTGTACTAATCTTGTACCAAAAGATCCACGACCTTCAACTAAACAAACATTATTGTTCCATGTAGCAGCCATCAATTGGCCAGCACCTGCAGCACTTGCTTCACCATGTGCATATCCATAATCAGAGATAATACCTGCAATAGCACTTACTTTCTTAAAATCTTTTTTAGAATTAAGTAGAGAACTATATAGATAAAATCTTTGTACTGGCTTAAGCCCGTCTATCATATTAGGAATAGCACGTGCTTCAACAGTATACATAGCAAATGAAAGCCATTCATTGCTTGCTACTTGAGAAATTGGATAATCTGTATTCATAGAGTTATTTGTCTTTAAATCATTCATATAATAATATTATAACATGTTTTAGTTTAATGTCAACAAGTTTATGCCATCATATATTCTTTACGTAGCTCAGAATTTTTTCCAAACATCATTTGAAATATATTAGCATTATCAACTGTTACAACATCATAAACTGGTTTATTAATTATTTGATCATACTCGTTTTCTTGTAATGATCCTAAACCTTTTATGTAACGATGTTTCCAACCTGTCTGAGTCGACTTGAATTCATTAGCCTCTTCATATGTATAAAACCATTTAACATCAGATCCTTTAGATGAAATCATAATTGGTGTACGAGTGATTTTAACTTTTTTCTCAGTTAATAATCTTGGCCAGAATTTATAAAAGAATGCAATAAGTAATGGACTAATATGTCCGATACCATCATGGTCAGCATCTGTTAATGTAGCAATATATTCATATGTCATATTATCAACAGAGTTCGGATTAGTGATATCGAGGCCGAGAACAGATACTAATTCACTTAATTCTTTATTTTTAAGAACTTCAGCTGGTTTCATATCCCACGTATTCATAATAACACCACGTAATGGATATGCGCCTACCTTATCAGGATTTCTTACTTTAAGAAGGAATCCCATTGCAGAATCTCCCTCTACAATTTTAAGTGTTGCATTATCAGTATTTGCTGCAATATGTTTTGCAACTTTAACTTTACGTAATTTCTTCTGTGCAAGAGTAGCAGCACGTCTATCTGCTGCAATCTTCTTAGCAAGCTGAGCTTCAATAATAGGATCAATAATAGAAGGTGTATTTAAAATCTTTTTAGCATAGAAAGATGCTTCTTTAATTCCAGCTTCAATTGAATGTTCCTTAACATTACTCATTGGATTTGTTAGACGTTCTTTTGTTTGAGAATCAAATTTAGGATTTGTAAAATTCTTTGCAAACATTACAAATGTTAAACCATTCTTAATAGTCGACTTTGCAACTTCAATTTTATGTCTACGCTTAATCATTGCACCTAATTCATCTAAAACAATATTAGTCATGTAGTCGACATATGTACCACCCATGCGAGTGTTAACACCATTAATAAATGAATTAGATCTAAATCCATCATCGGATGTAGAGAAAAAGAAAGATAAATTATCAGTCTTTTCAATAATTGCTTCTTCGCCAAATAACTCAGAATATTTTTTAAGATTATTTACTTTAATACGACGTTTATTAAATGAGAATGCAATTTCTGGGAATGCCATTTGTAAACTCATTAAACGATCTTCTACTAAATCAATCGTATCTAAATCAAATAGATTATCAGTTTCATATAAACTAAAATCTGGAACAAACATAACTTCAGTACCAGATCCTACAGGATATTCTCTTTGTTCTACTTTAATATCCTCACCACCATTTTTACAAGTAACTTGAACCAATTTACCATTGGACCACGTTTTACCTACAAATTTAGTCGACAAAAAGTTAGTTGCTGCTGAACCTACACCATTTGTACCAATAGTAACTCGTTCATCATCAAATGAAGTACCAGCATTTACTCTTGTCCAAGCAGCGACTGGTCTAAGAATTTTATCTTTAGTTGTTTCATCAAAGATTTCATCTTGTGGAATACCACGTCCATTATCTGTAATTACAACAGAATTATTATCTCTTATAGAAACATTAATTTTATTTCCATATTTAAAATTAGTACGAATTGCTTCATCAATAGAATTATCGAGAATTTCATCAATCATTTTAGACAAAGCAGGAACATAAGTATGTTTATCCCACTTACCTAAAACAAATCTTTCAATAACTTCTTGAGAAGAAGAACCCATATACATACCAATACGTTCTCTGACGTGCTGGCGTGCGGTTAATATTCTAAAATCTTCAGACACTAAATTTTGCTCCGTTTTTAACTTATAATAAATAATAACATAACTTTAAAAAAATGTCAACAGGTAAATTTCAATGATTACAAATTATTTATCGCCGGTATCATTTCTTGTAACTATAGATAGAATACCCAATGTAGAGTTCTTTACTCAAAAGGCTACTATCCCTAGTTTAACTATGACGCCTATATTACAAACTGCTCCTATTCACAATATATATAAAGAACCAGATCGCTTAGACTACACAGAACTGGATCTATCTTTTATTGTTGATGAAAATATGACCAACTATAAAGAAATATTAAACTGGATGGAAGGTCTTGGTACTCCAGTTAAATCTGATCAATACGCAAATTTAGCCAAAACAAAAGAAGGTATTGTATCAGATATATCTATACTTATTCAAAATAGCGCTCGCAATCCAAATATTAAATTTACTTTTACAGATTGCTTTCCAACTTCATTAGCACCCGTCATGCTAGATGTAACTTCTCCAGATGTTTTTTATCCAGAATGTAACGTTACATTTAGATATAATAACTTCTTTATGGAAACTATTAGTTGACATTTCTAATAAACTATGTTATAATATTATATATTGTGAAAAACTGAATGTCAAGGATTTGTAATGAGTACTGAAGATATTAATAATATTTGGGCTGAAGATTCTCGTATAGATGAATCAAATTTAGCCGGCGAGCTTAAAAAAATTCCAGCTTTGCATAACAAATATTATACATTATATTATAAAGAAGCATTAACTGTCAAAAAATTAAGAGCAGATTATAAAGTATTAGAGCTAGAAAAGCGAGAATACTATGATGGATCTATGGCAGAAGAAGATCTTAAAGAACGTGGGTGGGTCCCATTTCAGAAAAAAGTACTTCGTAATGATGTAGACAAGTACATCCAAGCAGATAAAGATATTATAAGATTGAGTCTCAAAATCGATCTCCATTCAGCAAGAGCAAACTTTTTAGAAGATATTGTAAAGACTTTGCATTCAAGAAATTTTATTATTAAATCAATGATAGATATTATTAAATTCCAACACGGCGAATATTAATGAGTGAAGTAATAAAAATTGAGCCGCATGATGCTGTACACATGGTTGTACATGCAGATTCTGGTACTAAAATGGAATTAGAAAATTATTTCCGTTTTCAACCAAGTGGTTATCAATTTTCTCCAGCATATAAAAATAGAGTATGGGATGGATGGATTAGAATTTTCCAGGCATTACGTCCAAAATTATATGTTGGTCTATTACCTCATTTACAAAAATTTTGCGAGGAAAGAGGATATGATTTAGATGCTCCAGATCATATGATTTTTGGAGAAGATGTTCCTGATGATTATGCATATAAATTAGCAAAAGAAATTGATTGTAAATTTGAACCTCGTGATTATCAAAATCAATATGTAATTGATGCATTAAGAGATCAAAGATCTTTATCATTATCTCCCACATCATCTGGTAAATCATTAATTATCTATTTAATTCAACAACATTATTTTAAAACATATAATCATCGTACACTTATTATTGTACCGACAATTGGATTGGTCCATCAAATGGCAGGTGACTTTGTCGACTATGGATGTGATCCGGATTTAATTTATAAGATACAAGGTGGAGTCGACAAGAATACAGATGCTCCAATTGTTATTTCTACATGGCAATCATTAGTTAAATTACCAAAATCATGGTTTGCTCCATTTAGAGTTGTACTTGGAGATGAAGCACATCAATTCCAAGCTAAATCTTTACAAAAAATTATGGAGTCTTTACCTAATTGTTATTATCGACATGGCTTTACTGGCACATTAAAATCAGAAGAAAGTAAAACACATCGTCTTGTATTGGAAGGATGTTTTGGTAAAGTAAGAAAGCACGTGTCGACTAAAGAACTTATGGATAAAGGTACTGTTGCAGACTTTAATGTAAAAGCAATTGTACTTTCTCATTCACCTGATGTAAGAAAAAGTTTTTATTCTGCATATAAACAAATTAAAGAATCGAGTAAACGTTATCCTGCGGAAAGAGAATTTATTGTTAATAATACAAAAAGAAATATTTTTATAAGAAATCTTTTATGGTCCCTTGAAGGACAAAATAATCTTGTATTATTTGATCTTGTAGAAAAACATGGTAAAATATTAGAACCTCTTTTACAAAAAGAAGATCGTCAATTGCATTTTATATATGGCGGAACAAAAGGAGAGGAAAGAGAAAGAATTAGACACTTAGTAGAAAATGATCCAATTAAACAGCATGATATTCTTGCTTCTTATGGAGTTTTTTCAACTGGTGTTAATCTAAAGAAATTGGATAATGTAATATTCGCTTCTGGTTCTAAATCAGAAATTAAAGTATTACAATCTATTGGTAGAGCATTAAGAAAAGGGAATGACGCTGATAAAGCGACATTGTATGATATTGCAGATGATTTATCTCTAAAATCTTTTGAAAATTATACGTTACAACATTTTAGAAAAAGAATGGAAATCTATGGATCAGAACAATTTCCTGTTAAGATTTTTACAGTTGATGTTTAAGAGCCTTTTATTGGTTTCTAAGGCATAAGCCTATTATACATGGCTTTTAAAAGTTTGTCAACCCTTTTTTTAACTTTTTTTTAAAAATAATTTAATTTAATAAAAACAGTTGACATTTCATTAAAAATATGTTAGAATTATTTAAAATTATTACAACACGAGTGAGGAACTATGGCTAAGCGTAACTACGTTAATAATAAAGACCTACTCGCAGCAATGGTAGATTATAAAGCAAGTTGCCAAGAAGCAGAAGAAGCTGGTGACAAAAAACCACGCGTTCCTGATTATATTGGTGAATGCATTTTACAAATTGCTACGAGATTGGCTACTAAACCAAATTTTTCTGGATATTCATATAAAGAAGATATGATTTCAGACGGTATTGAAAACTGTTTACTTTACATAAGCAACTTTAATCCAGATAAATCTAATAATCCATTTGCATACTTTACACAAATTATTTGGTATGCATTCTTAAGACGTATTGCAAAAGAAAAGAAACAAATGTATATTCGTTTCAAATCTTCTCAAGCATTTCTTGCAGCAGGTCAAACATATGAAGGTGATGAAGATTTAAGTTTACATTTAAATACTGCAGCAGATTATATGAATACATTTATTGAAGATTTTGAAGATAAACTTAATCGTGATAAACAAAAGAAAAAAGAAAAAGAAGAAGAAAAGAAAAAATGAGATTTACAAAAGAACACGAATGGATTAAAAAAGAAGGTGACTTATATTTAGTTGGAGTTACTCAACATGCTATTGAATTATTAGGTGATTTGGTTTATATTGAATTACCAGCACCAGGTGAAGTGTTTGATAAAGATACAGAATGTGCTGTAGTAGAATCTGTTAAAGCAGCTTCAGATGTTTATTGTCCAGTATCAGGAATGGTGACTGAAATTAATGTATCATTAGAAGATACGCCTGAAGCAGTAAGTGATGATTGGACTACATGGATATTTAAATTAGAAAATGTAAACGAAGCGGATTTAGAAGATTTTATGGATGAGGAAGCTTATAATAAGTATATCGAGGGATTATAATGAAAATAGCAATGGTTACAGACATGCACATTGGAGTGCGTGGTGATTCTAAAATATTTCAACAACATCAAGAAAGATTTTTTCGTGAAATCTTTTTTCCATATTTAGATGAGCATGATATTAAAATCGTATTTGATCTTGGTGATACATTTGATAGACGTAAATATATTAACTTTGTAAGTTTACAAAAAGGTAAAGAGTTTTTCTTTGACGAACTTGCTAAACGTAATATTGAATTTCATGCTTTAGTTGGTAATCATACAACATATTATACAAATACAAATGAAGTTAACTCAATGAATCTATTGCTTCGTGAGTATGATAACTTTCATATCTATGAAGATAAATGTGAACATTTGACAATTGGCTCAACTAAGTTTATAATGGTACCTTGGATTAATAATTCAAATTACAAAGAAATGATGGATCAAATTCGTAATTCAGATGCTAATGTATGTATTGGCCACTTCTCAATTCAAGGATTTGAAATGGATAAAGGACATGTATGCGATCATGGTTTAACTAAAGAAGTATTTACAAACTTTGAAGCAGTATACTCTGGTCACTTCCATCATCCATCTACATATAATAATATTTCTTACCTTGGTTCTCCATATGAAATGACATGGGCTGATTATCAAGGTAAACGTGGTTTTAGAGTATTTGATACTGAAACAAGAGAATTAGATTGGATTTTAAATCCAAATCCTATTTTTCATAAGATTGAATATGATGATGCTGATATGACTATTGATGATGTTGCTAATCTAAATACAGATAATATCGAAAATACTTATATTAAAGTTATTGTAAAAAATAGAACTAATCCATATATCTATGATCTTTTTATTAATAGGTTAGTAGATTCTGGAGCAGCTGATGTAAAAGCAGTTGAAGATTCTTTAAATTTAGAAGCTGAAGGTATTGATGAAATACTAGATGAAACTAAAGACACAAAAGAAATATTACATAACTATATTGATGCAATGGAAACGCGTGTTGATAAAGTTCATGTAAAAAGAATTATTGATGAATTATATACTGAGGCACAATCTATATAAATGAAAATACAATTTAAAAAGATCCGCTATAAGAATATTCTTTCAGCGGGTAATGCATTCACTGAAATTCTTTTCGATAAAAGCAAAACAACTCTGGTAAGTGGCACTAATGGTAGTGGTAAGTCGACTATGCTTGATGCTCTTACATTTGCTTTATATGGAAAAGCTTTTCGTAAAGTAAAGAAGGACCAATTAGTTAACTCAATTAATAATAAAGAATTAGAAGTTGAAGTTGAATTTGCTATTGGATCATCTTATTATAAAATACAACGAGGTATTAAACCAAACTATTTTAAGATTTATTTGAATGGTAATTTAATAGATCAAGATGCTGCTGTTAAAGATTATCAATCTTATTTAGAACAAAATATATTACGTCTAAACTATAAATCTTTTACTCAGATAGTTGTATTAGGTAGCGCAACTTATGTTCCATTTATGGATTTAGCAGCAGGCCAACGAAGAGATATTATTGAAGACTTACTTGACATTGAAGTATTTAGTGTTATGAATACGTTATTAAAAGATAAAATAAGTTCAAATAAAGAAAGCATTACAGAAAACAGTTATCAAAAAGATATGATCGAAACAAGAATTGATTCAGCAAAAGAACATAATGAATCAATACGAAAGATTAAAGAAAAAGAAGTCGACAAGATTAAAGAAAAGATGAAAGTACATCTCGAAAATATTGAAAATGAAAAAGCTTCTATTGATGTACTTGATAAAGAAATTGCAGAACTTAATGAATCTATTAAGGATAAACCAAATGTTAAATCTAAATTAGATAAAGCAAAACAACTTAAACGCGATTTAACATCATCATTACAAACTCTTATAAATGAGCATGCTTTTTATCATAATAATGATAACTGCCCAACTTGTGAGCAAGCTATTGCTCATGATTTTAAGCAAGAAGCAATGACTAAAAAATCAAATAAGATGGATGAAATTAAAAGTGGTACTGTAGATCTTGATGCTAAAATACAAGAATATGAAACTCGTATGAATGAAATTTCAGATGTCGAAGATAAGATTTCTGATAAAGCACTTACAAGTGCAGATCATAGAGCTCATATTAAAATGGCAAAGAATGCTCTTGTGTCTTATAAAAATGAATTAACAAGTGCTGAGGAAGAAGTCGAAGCAGTTGACACATCTAAATTAGAGGAATATAATAGACAATTAGAAAAGATTGAAAATCAGCAAACAGTTTTATTTGAAGAAAAAGAAGTGATTGGAGTTATTAGAGCAATGCTGCAAGATGGAGGTATTAAAGCTAAGATTATTAAACAGTATGTACCTGTTATGAATAAACTTATCAACAAATATCTAACAGCGTTTGATCTCTTTGTCGACTTCCAACTAGATGAAAACTTTAATGAGATTATTAAATCTCGTTTCCGTGATAAATTCTCTTATGCTTCATTCTCAGAAGGTGAAAAGCTACGTATTACATTATCAATTATGTTAGCGTGGCGAGCTGTAGCAAAATTAAGAAATTCAGTAGCAACTAATCTATTATTGCTAGATGAAACATTAGATGGTGCTCTTGATGGAACTGGTATCGAGATGTTAATTGATACTTTACATAACTTAAATGCTGATGATAATATCTTTGTTATCTCTCATCGTGGACATCAGTTTGGTGACAAATTTATGTCTCATATTAAATTTGAGAAAGTAAAAAACTTCAGCCAAATTGCAGCTTAGGAGAAAATATGCAACACAAAATTAGTGACTTCTGTAAAAAAATTAATCTAATGCACGAGAAAGCATCATACCTTCGTTATGAAAAATACAGTGTGCCAAAGGAAAGACGTGATGAAGGAATGATTAGAGCTCTTATTGATGACATTCAAGCTCTTGCTATTGAAGTTGCGCATGACCGCGGAATCCACCCAAAAATGTCAGAAAAGGATGTAAATAATAGTTGACATTAATGCGCTTTTTTGATATAATGTTAACTATAATGTACAAAACACATAAGGAAATTCATGCCTGATTTTTACACCAACGTAGATCGAATTGGTAACTTTATTCTATGGCGAGGATATCAAGCCGGACGAAAGTTCGAACGTAAAATTAAATACGAACCTACTATCTTTGTAGGTACTAATAATAAAGAATCGATGTGGAAATCTCTTATTGATGATAGTCCACTTCAGGCTACTAAAAAAGGTACGATGAAAGATACTCGTATCTATATCGAAGATCATAAAGATGTTCATGGATTTAAAATTGCTGGTAATAGTAATTATGTTGCGCAATTTATTCAAGAGCATTATCCTGATAATATTGAATTTGATCCATCATTAATTAATATCGTTTCGTTTGATATAGAGGTTGATATATCTGATGGTTATGCTAATATTAACCAAGCAGATAAAGAAATTACATCTATTGCTTACAAGTCGACTAAACACCTAAGGTATCATTTGCTTGGTCGTAAAGACTATGATAAGACTCAAACTATTACTGATATTAATCCAGATAATATCGAATTTAAAAAGTTTGATACTGAACATCAATTACTTCAAGAGTTTAAACGTATTTGGATGGAAGACTATCCTGATATTGTAACTGGTTGGAACGTTGAATATTTTGATATTCAATATATTATAACTCGTATGATTCGTTTATTTGGCGAAGACTGGGTTAAAGATCTATCTCCTTGGCGTAATATTCGTCAGCAATCTCGTGAAGTATTTGGTAAAAAACAATCAACTTGGTCTATATCTGGTATATCGATTATTGATTATATGGATGCTTTTAAGAAGTTTGGTTACAAATATGGTCCACAAGAATCTTATAAACTAGATCATATTGCTTACGTCGTGCTTGGTGAAAAGAAATTAGATTACTCTGAATATGGTTCTTTGACTGCTTTGTACGAACAAAATCCACAACTTTATTTGGATTATAACCTTAAAGATACATGGCTTGTTGAAAAGCTTGAAGAGGAATCAGGTCTACTATCTCTTGTAATGACTGTTGCTTATGGTGGAGGTGTAAACTATTCTGATGCATTTGGTACCGTGAGTATTTGGGAAACAACTCTTTATCGTCGACTGATGAAAAAAGGTATTGTGCCTCCATTAAAAGGTGGTCCTGGTGAACGCGTTGCTGAACTCGTTGGTGGTTATGTTAAAGATCCAAAGGTTGGAATGCATCCTTGGGTTGTCTCATTCGATCTAAATTCTCTATATCCACACCTGATGTTACAATATAACTTGTCACCAGAAACATATGTAGACAACGCACGAGAATATATTAACCAAGATATGGTGCTCAATGGACAAGAAGTTGCAGATCCTAATAATCCTGGTAGTACAATGCGTGTACCATATCAAAACAGATCTAGGTATGCAACATGTGCTAATGGTGCATGCTTTAGAAAAGATAAACTTGGTATCATTCCTGAAATCATTGATGAATATTATGCTACTCGATCTGGAATTAAAAAGCGTATGTTACAAGTTGAACAAGAACTTGAAACTGCGAAGGGTACTGATAAATTAGCTCTTAAACGAGAAGCTAACCAATTACATAATCAGCAAATGGCGATTAAGATTGCTATGAACTCTTTGTATGGCGCAACAGCAAATATTTACTTCCTATATTATATTAACGATATGGCTGAAGCAATTACAACATCTGGCCAATTGTCAATTCGTTACGCTCAAAAATCTGTAAACGAATATCTAAATAAGTTATTGAAAACAGATAGTGTTGATTATATTATCTACATCGATACAGATTCTATCTATGTTAATATGGGACCTGTTATTCAAGCTTCGTTTGGTACAATGGATATCGATCGTGCTAAAGGTGAAGAGTTCCTTGATAAAATTTGTGAAATGAAAATTGAACCTATTATTGATGCTGGTTATAAAGAACTTGCTGAAAAGATGGGAGCATATCGACAAGCAATGAGTATGAAGCGAGAAAAGATTACTGATAAAGCAGTATTCATTGCAAAGAAACGTTATATTTTAAATGCACTTAACTCAGAAGGTGTACATTATGAACAACCTAAGATTTCTGTTACAGGTTTGGAATCAGTACGATCTTCTACTCCGGAAGTTTGTCGTGATAAACTGAAAGCAGCATTTAAAGTAATTATGAATGAAGGTGAAGAAGCAATGCAAGAATTTATTGCTAATTTTAAAGATGAGTTCTTTAAACTACCACCTGAAGCTATTGGCCGTAACTCCGGTACAGATAATATAGATAAGTATAGGAATAGAGAAACATTGTACAAAAAAGGTTGTCCAATGCACGTAAGAGGTTGTATTCTTTATAATTATCATTTGAAAGAAAAGCAGTTAGATAAAAAATTCGAATCTGTTATTTCAGGTGATAAAGTAAAGTTTGTTTATCTTAAAACACCTAATCCTATTCGTGAAAATATTATATCGTTTCCCGGAGTACTTCCTAAAGAACTTGGATTGCATGACTATATAGATTATGAAAAGCAATTCGAAAAGGTTTTTCTAAGTCCTCTTGAATCTATCCTCGAAGCGATCGGTTGGTCTGCAGAGAAGGTAAATACTCTTGAAGACTTTTTTGTTTAAGGAGATATACGTTGAATGACGAAACAAAACGATGGAGATTAGATGTGCTAATATCAAAACATGATCACCAGCATAACATAGTAGAACAACTTATTGCTGAAGGTTGCTCAGATGATATTGTAAGCAAAGCTAAGAAAGAAAAATTATTATTAAAGGATGAAATAAGAAAATTAGAATTAGAACTAGGAGAATAACATGAGTAAAGATTGGGCCCAAGATATTCATGAAATGCAAAACAAGTTCCAACTACCTAATTGGGTAAAGGATAATCCAGATAAACTTAAAGAGTTTTTAGAGTTTAGGATTCGTTTTGTTCGTGAAGAATTGGAAGAAACAGAAAAAGCGTTTGCAAATAAAATTGACGCAGAAGAAATTGTAGATGGTTTAATTGATATATGTGTAGTTGCTATCGGCACACTTGATGCATTTAAAGTAAATTCTCATCAGGCATGGGATCAAGTTATGGAAGCTAATATGTCAAAAGAAGTTGGTGTAAAACCAGAAAGACCAAATCCACTTGGTTTACCAGATTTAATGAAACCAGAAGGTTGGCAAGCTCCATCTCATGCTGGTAATCACGGTTTATTAGCAAATCTATATCGTCTTGATAAGATTGGACAAGGACTAAAACAGCAAGTAGAATCAGGAACTTTGTCTGCAGATGATCTAGATTATATTGAAAAAATTGCAAAAAGTTTGAAAAAAGGCTAAAAAAGGGTTGACATCTTCTTAGAACTAGTGTATAATATAACTATATTAAATAATAAAGCAAGGAGATTTATGATTACAAAAGAAAACTTTAGAATTGAATCTAACTATCTAACATTTGTACCTTCAACTGCGAAGACTCATGCTGACTTTACTCATGTTTGTTCTAGAGATCGTAGATTCCACAAATGGACTTGTGCTAAAGTTCGTAATCTTATCATCAAAGAATTAAATGATAATAACATTACAGAAGATAAAGTTAATCGTGATCTTATTGAGTCTTTCTTAAATGACGGTGTTGTTAAAGATTACATTACTGCTAACGTACCATCTTTTATGAGAAAATAATTTAGGAGTTATATTATGTTAAAATATGAAAATGTTGCTGAAGTTGGTGATACTATCAAAGCTTTAGATTTTGAACCTTGGGTTGGCCGTGAAGATGTTTATCTAATTGGTAAAGTTACAGATAAAGGTATGAACGAGCTTGGTTATGCCGCTTATACAGTAAAAGTTTTAGAATCTCCAGGATTCGAATCTCGTGTTGGAACAACTATGTATGTTCCATATCAATCAAACTTTGATTTTGAAGGTCGTGTATGCCGGGTTTAGTTTATTGTGATTATATTGCAGATCGTGTTAAGACTGCATTAAATATTGATTCTGAAATAGAAGGATCATTATTACAAGAAGTAGGTAATATCGAATGGGATCTGCATCCAAAAGACGGATACTTATTATCTACAGATAAATGGCTTTATGCCACAGATATTAACGGTAATAAATATCGAATATCTGTAGAAAAAATAGAAGAAGAATATGAACGAATTGCTGATAGAGCTATTTGAAAAATTAGAGCAACCATATAATAGTTTAGTTGTATTAAAACTAGCTGATATGATAGACACTATGATAGAAGATGGTGTTTTAGATGAATCTGATGCACAAATAGCTGAAAATATCGAATTTATTTGCAAATTACCAAAAAAATAATTGAAAATAATTCTAAGTTATTGATTTTTAATGAAAACTTTTTTCACAAAAAGGTTGACATCTTCTTGAAACTAGTGTATAATATAACTATAAAATAAAAAATTAGGAGATATTATGCGATACTACGAACCCAACTACAATCCTACTGATGCTGAGAAATACGCTGCCCATCTTGGTCGTATTCTTATGGATTATTCAATGAACATGCCTATGAAAGGCTTATCAAATGACGAGGTCGCTCGTTCTAATCGTATGTCTGCTTTTGGTGATAGACTTACTCGTATCGGTTCAGAGTTTGGACCAAAAACCTTTAATGATGTAATCGAATCTGCTGGTGTCACTATGACAGAAGCAAAAGAATTTCTTAAACTAGCTAAAAAGGAGGACAAATAAAATGTCAGCAATTAGCGATATTATTATTGATATTCAGGAAATGCTTGCGGAAGGTTTTCCTTCTCTAGCGATTGCTCAAGCTCTGGAAATTCCAGTAGAATGGGTTGAAGAAGAAAAAGATAAGATGAGACGTGAAGGAGATTTATAATGAAATACACATTTGATGAAAATATTTTTTCTGATCTATATAAAGATGCTTATGGTGTTCGTCCTCGTGGACATGCATTCTATACTGCTTCAAATGAAGAGAAGCAAAAAATATGGGATGATACTTTACAAGCTCAGATAGATAATGAAAAATTCGAAAGAGCAGTTGAAAAAGAATGTATTAATAAGTTTGAAAAAACTGTAGATCATTTAATTCAAATTGGAGCTAATGAACGTTCTACTGCTATTCGTTGGATGATGGATGCAAGTGATGCTGCTGGTGATTGGGATTACTTCTCTTATCAAAATAACTTACCTTACAATTATCTTAAGGAGGCTTCATGAATATAGAAGAGTTTGAAACAGTATTAAAAAATCATGATTGGTTTTCTGCTATGAGTGATGATCATAGAGTATGGAAACGCGGCCAGGAAGAGTTTGCAAAAATTCGTGAGATAGTTAAAGAAAACCCACAATTTGAAAATATTTTTAATCAATATGTAGAAGAGAGGATGATATAAAATGGCAGAACTAAAAAGAACCCCATGTTACAAATTTACAGTTCAAATGAAAGAAGGAAAACCAGTTGGTAATGACGCTAAATTAGTTGAACTATTACGCCAAAATGTTAAAGCAGAAAATGTTTTTGCAAAGCGTGGTAAAAAGAAATATGTTAAATTGCAAGGACGAGGCCATCGTTATGGTAGCCGTCGTTTTTGTCGAAGTCTTCCGCTATCATTAGCAGAAAGAGCAGATGTTTATGTTTATGATCGCTATTAATTAGTTGACATTTACAAAAAAACATGTTATAATATACTATTAAATACTTCGCGATACAAAAATATACTATGAATATAAAAGCAGAAACGAAAGGTCAAGAGACTTTTAATGTTGATGGTGAATATACACCACTCATTAATGGAATAAGGCAAGTAATGCCAGAATTACAAAAAGTTTGGAAAGAGAAGTGTATTCCAGCTTTTGAAGATTTTAAAGGTGTTAATATTGTCGAATATTTTGATTCATTACCAGTTTCACAACGATCAGTAGAAATGAGTAAACAACTTGGTGATTCAATTAATAATTATATGGAAAAGCTTTTAATTGAATTGGGTGTTGGCATTCGAGTTGAACAAGAAGATGGATATGATTGGGTATACACTAACAATCGTGAAACTAAAATTGAAGATAAAAATGCAATGTCTCAAAAGCCAGATAATAGACAATGGGTTGGTAATAGTGGCAGTGGTAGGAAAGTTCCTATGCACCTACTAAAGAAATTTAAGATTAATGATAAACTTGAAATCATTGGTGCTCATGCTTCATTAGTTAATCTTGATAATACAACTCAATACTGGGTAAATAGTGCTGGTGCAAGATCAACACTTTCGTTTAATTGGAATGATATCAATGGTATTATTCCTGCTTATGGACACTGGGATGGTAAAAAGAAAAACTTATTCCCACGTTTTGAATCAATCAATTAAAGGTTATATGGCATGAAACAAAAAGTAACAAAAACTCCCGAAGCTTCAGTAAAGTATTCTAAAAATACTCCTGAGGCTGTAAAAGTACTTCAAGAGTGTATTGATTTACAACTTAAAAAATCTAGAGATTATCAAAATCCAAACTCACCAATCAAACAAGCAGATTATTATCCAAGTGGTGTACAAACAATTTATGAAGTTATGTGGGCTAAAATGCTTCGTATGAAATCTGTTATGGAAGCAATGAAAGCTTCTGATGGATATGATCCTAATTTTGAAAGCCTAGAAGACAGCGCTAAAGATCTTGCTAACTATGCAAGCTTCTTTGTTTCTTATTGTCGTGGAGGTATTGGAGGACAAACTGAAGGTAAAGATATTTTCAATAAACCAATAAAGAAATAAAGAGGTAATATTATGATGAACGTTGCTGATATTAAAAATTACTTTGTTGGTGAACTTGAAGCTCAACGCTTTACCGTAGATAAAACTGGTGCAAAAACTATTGAGATGCTTGGTGCATCTTTTAAAGCAGATAAACCAGCCATTTTTGGAGTACCTTCTGATGAGTATATACAAAAAGAAATCGCGTGGTATGAAAAGCAATCAACCAACATTAATGACATCTATGGTGAAGAACGTGATGCTCCTGCTGCTTGGAAATATGCTGCTGATGCTTATGGGAATATTAATAGTAATTATGGAAAAATAGTTTTTTCTGATCAATACTATAATCAATTTGAAAATGCATTAAATGAACTGAGAAACAATCCAGACTCTCGTAGAGCTGAAATGGTTTATAACCGTCCAAGTATTTGGAAAGAGTTTGATGAGAATGGTAAATCAGATTTTATTTGTACTAATGCACAAACATTCTATATTCGTGATGGTAAACTTCATTTGGTTTCTCAAATGAGATCTAATGATGTTGTATTTGGTTATAAAAATGATTATGCTTGGGCTCAATATCTAATGGATAAAATGGTTACTGCATATAATGATACTATAGATCTAGATAGTGATTACATTACTAAAGGCGATCTTATTTGGCAAGTACAAAACTTACACGTTTACGAAAGACATTTTGAATTAGTTGAAGCGTATGGGATGTAATTATGGCTAAATATAATATACAAATAACAAAAGACGGAAAATTTTCAGCGAATGCATGTATGGTAATTAATGAAGATCATAATACATACGTGCATGAATGTCCATTGTTTGATACTATTGATGAAGTACAAACATGGATTATTGAAAACGCTAAATATATAACAGAATGTAAATAATGAAAAAATCACCTATTAATAATATGCAGCAATTGTTAGCAATTACTGCCGAGGAATGTGGAGAATTAACTCAAGCTTGCATGAAAATAATGAGAATGAATAATACCAAACAAGGAATGTTTGATAATAACGAGTATTATAATTCTTTATTAGATGAAGTTGGAGATGTTGCTTGTATGATTGGGTTACTTATAGAGCACGGATTTGTAGATGAAGATGTTATAACAAACCGTGCAATAGCTAAAAGAGAAAAGTTAAGACAATGGAGTACATTAATTAATGACTGATAAGTGGGATAAGCGATTTATGAATGTCGCAAGAGAAATCTCTACGTGGAGTAAAGATCCAAGTACTAAAATTGGTGCTATCATTGTTAATGATGAAAGACGTATTCTTGCAACTGGTTATAATGGTTTTCCAAAAGGTATTGAAGATACTGATGAAAGACTATATAATAAAGAACAAAAATATACTCGCGTAATTCATGCAGAAATGAATGCTCTTATGAATGCATTATATAATGGAGTATCAGTTAAAGATTCTACTTTATACGTATGGGGTTTACCAGTTTGTTCTGAATGTGCAAAGAATGTTATCCAAGCTGGTATTAAAAGAGTTGTAATTCCCGATTATGAAGTTATAGATTTAAGATGGGAAAAAGTTTGGTTAACTAAATCTCAGCCAATGTTTGAAGAAGCGGGTTTACAAATCTCGTATTTGGAGTTATAATAGTATTATGAGTTATTTAGTTATAGATAATTGTGTTAAATGTAAGCACACTGATTGTGTTGAGGTTTGTCCTGTAGACTGCTTTTATGAAGGACCTGATATGTTAGTAATCAATCCAAGCGAATGTATTGATTGTGGTGTATGTGAACCTGAATGTCCTGTTGATGCAATTGTGTTAGAAACAGATTTAAAAGAAGATGAACGTAAGTTATGGACAGAAAGAAATGAAAAGTATTCTGAAATCTGGCCTAATATTGTAGATAAAAAAGATCCTCCATTTGATTTTGATGAGTGGGAGGGTGTACCTAATAAGTTTGAAAAATTTGTGGAGCCAAAATGAAAAAAGTTTTAATTACTGGAATGAATAAATTACAATGTACAAAAGATTTCTTTTTGCAACAACAATTGCAAGTTGTACCTTCTCACTATTCTGTTATTCGTTCTCTTGAAGATATGGGTTATCAAGTAGAACAAAGACCTGTAGCACTTGGTGAAGATCTATCTGGTTATGATGAGGTTATTGTTTATATTCATAGTATTCAATCGTTTTGTCAATTCATTTGGTCTGGTTTATATGCAGTACATGCCCGCCCTAATTGTATTATTGCCTTTGATGATTGGCAATTTAATCAAATCTATGGAGCCATTCAAACATATAAAGAGAACCTCGAGAATGACGATCCAGGTGTTTTTAGACAATACCTATTTGATCTATGGCAGGGTAAAGAAGATAAAGAAACAGTGATGAAATATAAAGACGCATATATTGATGGCTGTAATATTATTACAAGTAAACAAAATAGATTATTAGTAAGTGCATTCGCTGGTGGTGATTTATCAACACTAGAATTAGGATGGAGTCCAGAAAATACATACACATTTAATCCAAATCCATATCATCTTAATCGTCGTGCAGACAATGGATATGGAACTGGAACAGTGGGATTAGATAATTTCTTTGGTGATACACCAGAAAAAGAAATGAAATGGAACTTCGCTTCTCTAGTGCAAGAGAAAACGAGGAAATGGTTAAAGGCACAGCAACCTGACGATTGGAAGTGGGAAATTGTTTATTATGGCGCTAAGCGCGGAAAATACAAGTCAGAGCGTAAAACTGAGCCCGAGATGGTGAAGGTATTCGAACAACAGTGGGGTTGTTTAATGCCAGGATACTTTCACGCAGGATCCGGGTGGTGGCGAGCACGCCCGCTTCAGGTTGCCGATGCCGGTTCTATTATCATTGGTGATAAACCAGAAATGATGGTATATTATCAAGATGATTATTTAGCGGGACTAAAAGTTTCAGATGTAGAAGCAATGGATCTTACACAACTTAAACAAACTGCTCAAGCACAAAGAGATGCATTATATGATAATCATCCTCTAGATAAAAAAGTACAACAAGAAGAAATGAAGAATATTTTAGAAGCATGAATATATTAGTAGTAGGCGCAGGATTATCAGGAGTAACAATTGCACGTGAGATGGCTGAAGCCGGACATATTGTAGATGTAATTGATAAACGCGATCATATTGCTGGTAATGCTTATGATTATATTAATGAATATGGTATTCGTGTACATCAATATGGACCCCATTTATTTCATACAAATAATAAAGAAGTGTTTTCTTATCTTTCTAAATTTACCGAATGGGTTCCATATAAGCATAAAGTGAAAGCATTATTAGAAGATGGTCGTTATGCAACTCTACCAGTAAATAAAGAAACAAAAGAAATGGTTGGTGAATCAAATGTACTTGATATTTTCTTTAGACCATATACAAAGAAAATGTGGGGAGTTGAGCTTGATGAATTAAATCCTGATATTGTAAATCGTGTTCCAATTCGTGATGATGATAACGAATATTATTTTCCAAACGATGCATATCAGTTTATGCCAAAAGACGGTTATACTAAAATGGTGGAAAATATTTTATCTCATATAAACATTACGGTAAAATTGAAAACAGAATACGATAAAGAAATGAATAGTCATTATGATCATGTATTTAATTCAATGCCAATTGATCAGTACTTTGATTTTAAACATGGAGACTTACCATATCGATCTATTAAATTTGAAACTATAACAGTACCATTACCTATAGCATTACCAACTGCTACAGTTAATTTTACTCATGATGGTCCACAAACTAGAGTAACAGAATGGAAGCGCATCCCGTTTCATGGTATAAATAAATATCATACAACATTAACTTTTGAAACTCCGTGTGATTATAAAGATAATAATATGGAGCGTTACTATCCTATTAAAGATAAAGATGGTACAAATAGAAAGTTATATGAACAGTATAAAAGTGAGCAACCGGATAATATGACTTTTATCGGTAGATGTGGATTATATGCGTATTTAGATATGCATCAAGCTGTAAATTCTGCATTAGCTACCGCAAAAAGATTTTTAGAGAATGAAACACGAAACTAGTGAAAGTATTCCTATTAAATATTTAGATCGAGCAAAATATTTGATCGATAAAGGTTATGTCGTGAAACAAAATGCTGAGAAATTAGCATATAAAATATGGAAAAAGAATAAAGATAATGAGTGAGTTTACACATGCAAGTATAGTACCTTTAATTGGTGGTGAAACAATAGGATCTGCAAATGCTTTTGGATCTCCTCCATTACATTTTATGTCATATGAAGCGTTTGCTAATAACGATCAGCATATTAGAAATTATTATAAAGATACGCCATATTACGTTTTAGATAAAGGTGATAAAATACCAGAGCAAAGAGCTGATGTAGTTTCATCGGTATGTCCTTGTGCTGGTTTATCAATGATGTCTCACGGTTATGGCGATGATAATCAAAATAATAAATGGATGGTAGAAACAGCAACTACTATTCTTGGTGATTATAGACCAAAAGTATTCTGGGGAGAAAATGCTCCAGGATTTGCTGGTAAGATTGGAAAAAATATTCGTGAACAATTAAGAGGTATTGGTAAAGAGAATGGATACACAATGAGTGTATATCGTACTCGTTCTTTATTGCATGGTGTACCTCAGGTAAGAGAACGTTCTTTTTATTTCTTTTGGCAAGGTAATCAAGTTCCTATTTTTGATTATTATAAAAGAGATTATACACCAATTGAAACGCTTATTCGTAATGCAAAAGGTACTCAAAATAATCCTATTAATAAAAACACACCATCTGAAAATCCATATTACAAATATATTCTTGAAGAGATTGAAGGTGGTAAAACACATGCTCAACATTCCAATTCAGTTCCTCCAACATCAGCAAGAGGTGTAGATGCTTTTTCTTATATTGAAAGAGCAGGTAAAGATTATAGCCAAGTTGGTAAATGGATGGGTGAAAATGGATTTGAAAAAGAAGTAGAAAAATGTGAATACAAATATGATAAACTAAAAGCCGGTAAAAGTATTATGAGACGTGGAGTAATTATTCCTAAAGATCGTATTGGTGCTTTTGTTGGTCATTATCCTACAATGCTTACACATCCAGATGAGGATAGATTTATTACATATCGAGAAGCTATGTCTATTATGGGATTGCCAGAAGATTTTGAATTAGTAGATGCTAGTAAAAAGAATGCTAATCATATTTGTCAAAACGTTCCTGTAAAAACTGCTCAAGATATGGCGCATGAAGTATTACAAACTTTAAAAGGTAAAAGAAAAATGGTTGACACGGAGTACGTTTTGCAGTATAATACTACTAATAAGCTTGAATTTGATGAGAGCTTAAGTACCCTAGAGGATTTTTTAGTATGAGAACAGACTTTATTTTAGACTTTGAAACTATTGGACAAGTTGCATCGGAGGTTCCAGCAATTGAATGTTCATATACAACATTTGTATGGGATCGTTTTTTAGAAGATCCATATACATTTGAAGAGCTTGTTTCAAAAATAAAAAAAGATAAACTTTCTATTTCGGATCAAATGAAAAATTATGATTTTAAATATAAAGAGGATGATCTTAAATGGTGGATGAATCAATCACCTGAAGTAAGAAAGTTGCTTAAACCAAAAGATAGTGATCTTACAGTACCTCAATTTATTGAACGTATGATAGAATATTTGAGAACATCTGATAAGATTGAATATTGGTGGGCTAGAGCAAATGGTTTTGATCCAGTTATATTAGATCATTTGTCTCGTTCTGCTAATAAAGATTTATTACTCAATGAGTATATTCCTTATTGGAGAGTAAGAGACACTCGCACATTTATTGATGCGAAGTTTAATTTTACAACAAGAAACGGTTTTGTACCAATTGCAGATGAAGAGCATTGGAATAAAATTTTTAATGCACATGATAGTACTCATGATGTGGCGGCTGATGTTCTACGATTACAAGCTATTCATAGAGCAGAAAATGATTTAGAACAAGTATAAGGTAGCGTAAATATGGAAATAAAAGTAACAATCGAAGAACTTAGAAAGCATAAAGTATTTGTGGGAACACCAATGTATGGTGCTCAATGCGCTGGTACTTATACTAAATCAAGTACTGACTTAGCAATGATAGCAGCTGCAAATGGTTTAAATTTCAGATTCTATTATCTATTTAATGAGAGTTTAATTCAAAGAGCTCGTAATTATATTGTAGATGAGTTTATGAGATCTGATTGTACTCATTTATTGTTCATTGATTCTGATATTGGTTTTAATGCAAGAGATGTTTTATCTTTATTGGCTGTTCAAACATCAGATCCAGAAAAATATAATATTGTTACTGGACCATATCCAAAGAAAACTATTGCATGGGAAAAGGTATACAAAGCAGCACAAGCAGGTAGAGCAGATGAAAATCCATTTGAATTAGAAAACTACGCTGCTGATTTTGTATTTAATCCAGTAAAGAAAGTTAATCAGTTTAATTTATCTGAACCAATTGAAATTGGTGAAGGTGGTACAGGATTTATGTTAATTCCTCGTGAAACTTTTGAAAAGTTTGGTAAGGCATATCCTGAATTACAATATAAACCAGATCATGTTAGAACACAACAGTTTGATGGTTCTCATGATATTATGGCTTATTTCGATTGTATAATCGATCCAGTGTCTAAGCGCTATTTGTCTGAAGATTATTTCTTCTGTCATAAAGCACGTGAAGCTGGAATGCATGTTTATATGTGTCCTTGGATGCAATTACAACATATAGGATCTTATATTTTCAAAGGAAATATGGCTGCTATTGGAAGTCTTGGTGTTTCTGCAACAGCAGATTCTTCTGGTAGTCGTAAAACTTATGAAAAGAAAAAGAAAAAGAAACGTAAAAAATAGTTGACAACAGTTGACTATTGTGATATAATTATAAAAATAATCGTGAATCATAGGAGCAAACTATATTATGAAATTTTCTGAACAAACTCTTACTATTTTAAAGAGCTTTGCATCGATTAATAAATCGATTCTAATGAAACCTGGTAATACACTTAAAACTGTAACACCGGAAAAAACTTTGATCGCAACTGCAGATATTCCGGATACAATCCCATCTGAAGCTTGCGTATATGATTTATCAAGATTTTTATCAATTCTTGGTCTTTATTCTGACCCAGATGTGGAATTTCATGATAAATACTTTATGATTAAAGATGGTAAGCGTAAAACAAGATATGCTTTCGCTGACATCTCTATGATTCATGCAGCGCCAGAGAAGACAATTCAATTGCCTTCTAATGACGTTGAGGTTGATGTATCATGGGACGACTTACAGTCTGTTATTAAGGCTGCTGGTGTTCTACAATTTTCTGAGATTGCTTTCGTTGGTGAAGCAGGTAAAGTTTACCTAAAAGCCGTTGATAGTACATCTGAAAATTCTGATGATTATGGAATTGAAATTGGTGATACGTCTGATGAATTTAAGATTATTATTAAAAGTGATAATCTTAAGCTTTTACCTCAGGATTACAAAGTTACTCTTTGCGCGAAGGGTATCTCTGAGTTTAAAGGCAAGGGTGCTACATATTTTGTAGCAATTGATACTAAGTCGACTTATAAGGAAGGAAATTAAAATGAGTGAAGAAAACGCACAAGCACAAGAACAACAGCCGGTACAGGTTTCTTTGCAAGACATTGCAACTGTAGTACAGATGATTGATGTAACATCACGTCGTGGTGCATTTGAAGGTAATGAATTGCAAGGTATTGGTATGCTACGTAATAAGCTAGAAGCTTTTTTACGTCAAAACGCTCCTAAAGGTGAAGTACCTGAAGGCGAAATGCCAAACCCAGAAATGCCAGCGGATGTTCCAGCAGACGCTCCATTAGCTGATAAAGTTAGCTAATAAAACTTGAGGGAGGCAACTCCCTCTTTTTTTCTTTTATATTATGATAAGGTGAATGAATGGCTATTGACGCTAAAGAAAACGAAATTCTATTTGTAGAAAAATATCGTCCACAAAAGATTGACGATACAATTCTTCCAGAAAAAACAAAGAAAGCTTTTAAAAAATTTGTACAAGATGGAAGTATTCCAAACCTATTACTAACTGGTGGACCAGGTGTAGGTAAAACCACAATCGCTAAAGCAATGCTTGAAGAATTAGGTTGTGATTATATTGTAAAAAATGGTTCACTAAATGTAAATATTGATACACTGAGATATGATATATCAACATATGCATCAGCAGTTTCTTTAACTGGTGGTCGTAAATATGTAATTTTTGATGAAGCAGATTATCTAAATGCTGCATCAGTTCAACCTGCCCTTCGTAATTTTATTGAAGAGTATTCATCTAATTGCGGTTTTATTTTTACTTGTAACTTTAAAAATCGTATTATTCAACCATTAAGATCTCGTTTATCTGAAATTGATTTCTCGATCGAAACAAAAGATCGTCCTAAATTGGCAATGGACTTCTTTAAACGTGTTAATAATATTCTCGATAATGAAAATATTGAATACGATCAAAAAGTAGTTGCAAAAGTAATTGAAAAGCATTTCCCAGATTTTCGCCGAGTATTAACTGAGCTTCAATCATATGCTGCTTCAGGTAAAATCGATGAAGGCATCTTTGTTAATCTTAAACAAGACTCTATGGATGCATTGTTTAAGTTATTAAAAGAAAAGAATTTTACTGAAATGCGTAAATGGGTTGCAAAAAACTCTGACCAAGATATGAATGAAATGTTTAGACGTATCTATGATATGGCAACAGATAAAGTTGAAATGAGATCTATGCCTGGCTTTGTTGTAACACTCGCTGATTATATGTACAAATCTAATTTTGTTGCCGATCAAGAAGTAAACATGGTAGCATTTTTAACAGAAGTAATGTTAGAAGCTGAATATAAGTAATGGGATTATTTAGTAAAAACAAAGCAAGTTGTTTTAATTGTGGTTCTAAGTTGAAAAAAAATAAAACATACACAGTTAAAATTAACACCATCGAAGGTTTAATGAATGTTAAAGCTTGTGAAAAATGCGGTTTAGAACTAGATGAAATAGTTAAAGAATTTGAGCAGGTAATGAAATGAGTAAAGATTATAGCCCGTTTGATTTTATGAATGCTGTATCTTTTACTAAAGAAGATCTTATTGGTAATTCTGATTTACCAGAAATGGTAGAAAAACAATATACACCTTATATGGTTAATCGTGGATTTACTAATTTTGAAGATACGATTTTACATGCAAACGAAATGAATATGAGACATTATCTTTTTCATGATGCTCAATTTCAATATTATCGTGCAGCATTACGTAAAAGAAAACGTTTTAGTAAATGGCCAAAAGCAGATAAAAGTATTGATTTAGATGCAATACAAGAAGTCTATCAATGTAATAGAACTGTTGCTAAACTATATTATAAAGCATTATCTGAAAAGGATATGAAATATGTACATGATAAGCTCGTTACTGGCGGCGCATGAGATTATTGTTTTAATAAATAATGTAAACGGTACATTCGAACCGATTGATTTTAACAATAATTATAAGGTGCTAACTTATTATGCAAACGGAAGATATTTTTAAGGGAGTTGGTGTGGAAATTACATTACCTACTCCAGACAGTTTCTTAAAAATTAAAGAAACTTTAACCAGAATTGGTATTTCTTCTCGCAAAGAAAAAACTCTCTATCAAACATGCCACATCCTTCATAAACAAGGAAGATATTCTATTCTACATTTTAAAGAATTATTCATTTTAGATGGCAAGTTAGATACATTTTCAGAAGAAGATAGAGCAAGAAGAAATACAATAGTGAACTTACTTGAAGAATGGGATTTACTTAAAGTTGTTGATAAAGAAGAAGCAGAAGCAGTTGTTACTCCATTAAATCAAATTAAAATACTATCCCATAAAGAGAAAGGTGATTGGAATTTAGAAGCCAAATATAATATAGGAAAAAAATAGATCATGAAAATTTATAAAGTGAATAAGGAAGCAACTCTTCCTGAATACGCAACCGACGGTTCCGCGTGTTTCGATGTTAAAGCATGTGTCAAAAAAGGTCAAAGACTTAAATCATATAATAACTGGAATAAAGAGATGGCGATTGTTGTCAAAGGTGTTGGCAATTCTCAAGATGCATTTCAACTTCCACCAGATTGTAGATGTTTAATCCCAACAGGTTTAATTTTTGATATTCCAAAAGGCCACGTAATGAAAATGTATATTCGTTCTGGTACTGCTCTAAAGAAAGGATTACAACTATCAAATGGTACTGGTATTATTGATTCTGATTATGTAGAAGAAACATACATTATGGTTACTAATGTAACTGATTCTTTAGTTACTATTGAAAATGGTGAAAGACTTGCACAATGTTTAATAGAAAAAACGTTACAAGAAGAAATTAAAGAAACTAAAACAGCTCCAAAACAAAAGACTAATAGAGATGGTGGTTTTGGAAGTACTGGAAAAAAATAGTTGACAAAAGTTTAATACTGTGTTATAATAGTATTATAAATAGGATTATAGGAATGCCAATTGGGTTCCTGTATTAGACGCCGAGCCTTAGGCTGGCAATTTTAAACTCGCTTAATAAAAGGAGAAAAATATGACACGTTCAATTACGCAAACGATGCTTAACGACCCATTCTTTATCGGCTTCGACCGAGTTGTAGATAGAATGCTTTCGGCCACACCTGGCCAATCAAACTACCCTCCATATAACATTGTCAAACTCAATGACGAAGAATATCAGATTCAAGTTGCTGTTGCAGGCTTTAATCGCGATGAAATCGATATTGAAGTTAAAGATGGTGTTCTTACAATTACTGGAGAAAAAGAAAGCGAAGATGAGACTAATTTCCTATATAAAGGAATTTCTGCACGTCAGTTCCGTCGTCGTTTTACTCTAAATGATACAGTTGAAGTTCAAACAGCTGATCTTAGTGATGGTATTCTAACAATTGATTTAGTTAATATCATTCCAGATGCGAGAAAACCTCGTAAAATTGCGATTGGTTTAAACTCAAATGTATTAGAAGGAGAGAAAGCAGAAGCCGAACTTCTTACTGAGGAGAAATAAAACACCACGTGTTTTGAAGGAGCCTTCGGGCTCCTTTTTTATGATACGAAGCCAAATCCAGTACCAAATCCACCACCATTACCGCCATTACCGCCATTATTAACATTTGCAAAAGTACTAGTTCTGTTTCCTTCATTAACAGTTACAGGTGCTCCACTTACATTATTAATAATTGGCATGTTTATAGCAGTATTATTACCACCAGCACTTGATAGCATTTTTATTGCTTCATTGAAGCTACTGTTATTATTACTTTGTAAATCTAATATTTGATTATCATAATCAAATTTATTCATTCCTGGCTGTGTTTTATTACCTGGAATAATTTTTTGTATCGATCCATCAGAATTGAATTTTTGTTCTAGAAGTTCTGTATAAACTCTTCTTAAAAAGTCTTTTTGGCGCTTAGGTAATATAGCAAAGTCTTCATCATTAATTTTAATATCTTGAAATTCTTTTAAGAGCTGATTTGTTAATTGTACTGCTTGTGCTTGTACCATAGGATCTGCATTTGCTTTTAACTCTTTTAATTTATTAATAAGTGCATCTGCTTTCTCTTGATCTAAACCACCTTCTACACCAAGTTTATCTCTAATTAAAGTATTAATTTCATTTCGTAAACTTGCCATTACTGGAGCATAATCTTGATCAGCAATGATTTTATCTTTTGCTGTTTGTATAGCAGCTTCTACTTTTAATTGTGATTTCTCATCACCATCAATTGCTTTATTAATATCATCTTGATTAATTAAATCTAGATTCATAGCTTGTTTTGTAGCATACTGAGTATTGATAGTTTTAGATACATCAGATTCCGACTTTTCTGGATCTAAACCCATAGCTTTTAAATCCGCAGTCATTTTTTCTCTTGCAGCTTTCATTGCTGCTCTTCTATCTTCCAAATATTTGTATAAAGAATAACCAATACCTACAGCAAAACCTGCTATCGCTCCAACTAACATACCTCCGGGCCCAAACATTGCGCCTAACGCCATTCCTGAAATAGCACTATTTGCTAAATTTACAGTTGTATTAGCCCAGTCTTGATCCACTCCCAAATTTGTTAGCCAAGATTTCATATCATCGGCATACATGTATGCAAGACCCGCAACCATTAAAGCTGCACTTCTCGTTATTCCCATTCTTAAGGTACCACCAGTAGACAATTTAGTTCCTAGTACTCCTTGAACTATACCTTTAACACCAGCAGTAATAGCAGCACTTCCAAGTATAAAGCTCATAACTCCATCTAAACCTAAAGCAGCGAAATCATTTAATACAGCACCAACTTTATCAACGGCTGTTCCAATAATTCCAAATCTTTCTTTTAATTTTGCTACTGGAATACCAAGTTCGTCTTCAAAAAACTTACTTGCACCACCATAAGCATCGAAAAAACCTTTAGCAACTAAGAATCCAGTTACACCTACTGCACTTATTCCTGCAAATTTTAATGCATCAGATACAATTCCTTTTACTGTAACTTTTTCTTGCTCTTTCTCTTTTTCTACCGTGTTTGAATCTTCTGCCATTTGATTAGTTGCAGCAGCGCTATTTAATTCTGCTAATTGTTCAGAAGTTCTTTGCGCTTCAAGCTGATCGGACATAATCCCAGCTTGATTTCTTAATATATTTGTCGAAGCTCTTATATTATATTCAATAGATTTAAATAATGGCGCAAATTTTTCTAACTCAATTTTTACATTACGAATTGAATTTGTTCCTGAATTTCGTATAAGATCGCCTTCAGCTCGAAGTCTGTCGATTATAGCCTGTGTGTTTTCAGAAATAGCCATTTAATTTTAACCTTTATTTTGATTTATTTTGTTCGTTCTGTTCTTTTATATATTCAATTAACATAGTAAAGTAAATATCTCTCTCATAAGGTAACATATTTTCTATATCACTTATAGAATATTTATGATGCTGAGCCAAAGCGAATACAATTTTATAATACTCACTAAGACTTGTATGACTCAGCACTAGATAAAAAAAGTTCGCATTCCCTCCACTACAAACGTTTTTTCATCTCCATTACTATTCGTATATTTCATTTCATGTCTTAATTTAGGCATAGTTTCAAAAAACTTTTGAATGCTTTTAATAACATTCCCGTCTAAATTATCCATAAAACCATCAATATCTTCAGCAGAATGATCTTTAAAATAATGCACTTCATCTGCAGAAGCAATTTTATCTAAACAATTAATCATTACATTATAGTTCGTAAGAGCATCATCATCTTTATTACTTAATAATGCAAAAAATTCATTAATTGTCGGATACTTTAAATATAATACAAAATCTTCATTAACTTGTATTTCATTTGTATGTTCATCATCATATGTTAATACTGGATCAGATTCTACATCTATACTTAGTGTAACTTCTTCTTCAGTATCCGGGTCTTTAATCGTAAATGCAATATTATTATCTACTGATTTAGATCTTAACATTAATAAAACATACTCCAAGTCAAACATTGCTAAATCATCCACATCCATATCAATTAAGCAATTATTTACAACTTGTTTTGCAGCAAGTACCTCTTGCTCCGGTTCTTTTGATTCTTGTGCTACCAAAAGAATTTTTTCTTCTTTAACCGTAAACGGTCTATATTTAATTTTTTCTTGTGTTGATGGTAAAATCAACTCAAATATTGGCAAATCAATTTTTGGTAAAGCCATAATATTAACTCCTCATTATCTAGTTACTTGATTTATCTCCCTTGAAATTCTATCAACTGAATTAGTAACTCTTGTAAATTTATTTACTGCATCTTGTACACTTCTTGGTATAATATTTTGTCCAATTAATTGTCCGACTCCTCCGATAGCGCTTATAAGTCCTAATAAGCCATTACCGCGTCCAAAAGGTGCAGTTGGTGAACCAATTTTTTCACCAGCATAATGAATTCTATCGTATTGAAAACTTACTGGTAATACAGAAAATTGGTCATTGTTTTCCCAAGCCAAGTCTACATCTCCCATTTGTAAAGGAAATGCACCATCTAAAACAACTTCATAATATTGGCCTGAGATATAATAGTTTGTAGAATAAGCTCTAATAATAACACGAGCTGAATACTCATCTTTATATCCTACTTCAAAAGGTAATTTACCATCTACTTCGGCAAAATCACCACCTTCATTAGAAAAGTTGATTACATTTTGTGCCCATGAATGCATGAATGATAATACTTGATGATCAGAATCTAGCATAAAAATAGCTTGCACTGGTTCTGGATTCCAAGTCATTGGCATAACTTTTCTCATTTGTGCAACAGGTTCCCAAATTTGAGATTGGAAAACCATTCCAGGAATAGTAGCATTTTTACAAAAGAAAGTCATATCTCTAGAATTAGCTCTAGATCTAACACCAGGATAATTTACAATCTGTAATTCAAATAAAGAAGGTTTGGCTGGGCCACCAAACCAATCCATTTGTGATTTAAATTCTGATACATTAAATGCCATTTTATCCTCTTATAATTCTTCTAGAATCAGTATAAACTTTATTTGCCGTTGCACCAACAAATCTTTGTGATGGTAAGAATAAAGCAATATCCCATTCCGATGGTAATATATGAGCAGGTTTAGTTCTTACATGCTCACTTAAATAATGTTTAACACAAGGTTTAAATTCTTTAAACTTTGTTATACCATTTAACATTTTATAAGACGCTCTTATCTTAGTGCTTTCATCAAACCTTTTATTATTAAGAACTGTATATAATTGATCCATCAATTTAGCTCTTAAAATAGGTGGTAAGTAATGAAAGTTTATTCCTAAAAATCCGCCCTTAGCATTATTTATTGGAAATATTAAAGGATATCTATCATAATATGGTAAAGTTTCTTTATGTTTTGGGTCATAACCAAACATATACATATGACCTAACATAAATGTGCCTTTTCTATTAACGCGAGATTGACTTATTGCTCTAATAGTTTTTTCTGGATCTGCTCTAGATCTACTAACGCCTTTAGCTTGTTCACGATACCATTCACGAGCTTCGGCTGTACGAGCTGGTACTTTACCACCACGTATTCCGTCTAATAAAATATCGTCAAAAAGTTTAGAAGCCATTTATTTTATTCCTAGCTGATCTTCCGTATAAATTGCAAAATCCCATCCTCGTCCTGTGCACCAAGCTCGAGCCGCTTTCCATTTTGCTTCGTTTATTCCCCAAGTTTTAACCTCGTTTAAATACCTTCTTGAAACCTTTCCGTTTGCAGTCTTTTTATTTCTAATATCTGGCGGTCTAGTTTGAGACTTAGGTTTGATTTCAATCATCAAAGTTCTAGGTCCTGCTGGTGTTTTCCTATGTATTACTACATCTGGAAAATACCTATGTCTTTTACCGTCAATTGGTGAGTAATATGGTATTACGTATTCCTCACTTGCCCACCAAATAACATCAGGATGAATATCTACATGCCTAAAAAATTTAAACTCCCACATTGAGCGGTAGTATATTTTAGACGGATCACCCTTATATTTGCTAGGATTTTTTGGACGAAATCTTCCACTATAAGCCAAATCGTTCCTCGCAATTCAATATAAATAGAAATAATAATTTTATTTATAAGAAATAAGGGCGATCATATGGCAAGAACTAAACGGGTTGAGTTTTATAGTAGACTAGCAGAAAAAGAAAATGCTGGTGCTATGTCTCATTTAAGATTTCCTGATAAGCCATTTCCACATACAATGTTAATGGTATTTAAAAAATATGATTTCCAACAATATAAAAGTGGTTTTGGTTTAAACGAATCTGCGTTTGATGCTGCTGATAGAGGATCTGGGATTGGACTAAGAAGTTCTGATTCTATAGAATTGCCTTTTCCAAAACAATTAGTTGATACAAATACAATGAGACTTAATGGATATGAAAGGTCTCCAATTACAGAAAACCTTACTTTACAATTAACAAAAGATATGGGAAAGGGAGAAGCTACTATAAATCAACTACCACAATTAATACAAGCTCAAGGTGCTTCTATTGCTGGTTTAGCTCAAAGCACAAGTGGCGGTGAAGTTATGGATTCTATAAAAGGTTTTAAGGTACAAGATGTTGCAAGTGCTGCTACATATTTAGCAAGAAAATTAATTCCTGGCGATATTGCTAGAAGTATTAACTCAGCTACAGGACAAGTAGTTAATCCTCGTGAAACACTTGCTTTTGAAGGTGTTAACTTAAGAAATCATCAATTTAATTGGGATTTATATCCAACTAACCAACGAGATTCAGAAAGGATTAGAGAAATAGTTGAAAAAATTAAACAAAATTCTTTACCATCTGTACAAGATTTACCAGGAATTAGAAGAGCATTCTTAAAATATCCATCAGTTGTAGATATTTACTTATTAGGTGTTAATCAAGAATATTATATGAAATTTAAAACTTCTATGGTTACTAACTTTACTGTTGATTATGGTGCAGGTGGTAATTTAGCAATTATAAAAGGTGGTAAACCAGCAGGTGTAAATATCGCATTACAATTATCAGAACTAGAAATTGAAAGTGCCCAAGATTATGGAGTAACTGCTCCTGATAAAGCAAAAACATTTGCTACAGGATATGATGGTGAAGGAGATACAGACTAATGACTAGATACTTTGAAGAATTTCCAACTGTAGAATACGAAGGACAACAAGTAAAAGATATTACTCGTAGAAATTCTTTAACTAACTTTGTATTAAATAATCCTATGCTGTATATGCCTTATACAGTAAAAGAAGGTCAGCGTCCAGAAGATGTTGCAAGTTTTTATTATGGCTCAACAGATTATACATGGTTAGTTTATATGTCTAATAATATCATTGATCCGTATATTCAATGGCCAATGGCGACTGCAGAATTTAATGACTATTTAATTTCAAAATATGGTGAGCAATCTGGCAAAGTTGGAGAAGAAGTTGTTGAATGGGCATTTGAGCAAAACGGTGAAAACATTGTTTATTATTATAAAGTAGTAGGATAAAATATGGCTGTAGAAATTGTTAAATTAGCACCAGAATCTTTTAGAACAATATATCTTCGTAAAGAAGATCGTGTTATTTTACGCACAGAACTTGGCCGTAAAATTATTGTTAAACGTATTATTCCAGACGAGTGGATTGAATGGAGAATATACGATCAAGAAATTACCGATAATGAAAATAGAAAAGAAATTTTCTTACTCGATCGAGATTATTTAAACCAAATTAGTGACGAATTCCGCAGAAAGATAAGAAGTAGATAATGGCTGACACATCATTTAATCCGTCTGAAGCCGAAATAATTTCTATTAAAATTACTTCATATGATGGATCAAAAACAGAAGATTTATCAACAAACTTTTATTATGAGTTTGGCGTAAAACAGAGCATAGATTCTCCTGCTTGGCAAGGTTATATCAAAGTTATTGATGCTATTGGTTTTTTAGAAAAGTTTCCATTAAGAGCAGAAGAAAAAATGGAATTAAAATTAATTGCTTCTGATTTAAATACGGAAATTAATTTATATACAAATATAATAAAAGTAACAGATATTCAACCGCTTCAAAGTAATAATGGATCATCATATACAATTCATTTTGTATCTGAAGAAACATTTAAAGGTGGTACAAGATCAGTATCTAAAGCATATGATTTACAAACAAGTGATACTGTAAGAGAAGTATTTAATACATATTATTCTAATATTCCTACAAAAGAAAATGCATCAATACAAGATTCAGTACATGATAGAGTATTACCGTTTGGTGCAAGAAGATATTTAATAACAGAAACACAAAAAAGAAAACAACAAAGAAATCTTTTTATACAAGATACTGCATCTCGTTCTAGATTAGTAATACCGCGTTTAACTCCTGCAGAAACAATGCAAATGTTAGGAGCTAGATCATATAATCCAGAAACTCCTTCTTGTACTTTTAGATTTTTTGAAACTTTAGAAAATTATTATTTTTGTACAGATGAATTCTTAGTAAAAGATATCGAAAATGATCATGTTATACAATTGTATTACAGCCCAACGGCAAGTGTAGATCCTAAAGCACCTTTAGATCAAATTAATAGAATAGAATCATTACATATCGCTCAAAAAAGTATTGATTTAGAAAAAGATGTTTTTTCTGGCTCATACAGAAGTGAAGTAACTGAATTAGATTTTGTGAGAAAGAAAGCAAATATAAGAAATTTCAATTATGATACTGATGGTAAATATATGGATATGAAAGGTGATATTAGAAGCCTGGATGATAATCCTCATACAGAAGAATTTCGTAATGATATATTCACAAAAGAAAATGCAAGATCATTTATGATCTTTAAAGATTATCAATCTAGTGGTGATCTAAGTTCTAATATACATAGAAATAGATTTCTATCTGAAATAATTCAGAATAGAGTATCTTATCTTTCTCATTTAAATAATACACAAGTTGAAGTATCTTTAAAAGGTAGATTAGATATTAGACCTGGTTATATTGTAAATTTAAATATACCAGAATTATCTACTGGCACTTTAAATAACGAAACATTATCAGGTAGATATTTAATAAAAAGTACTTCACATGTAATTAGTGAGGGTGTTTTAGAAACAAGTTTACAACTTTCTAAATTTGATTGGAATAGAGGCGATGTTTGATTTTGGTGTAGGTCTTAAAGATCCGGTATTTTTTGTAGGAGTGGTCGAAAATAATATCGATCCTCGCAAAGAAGGACGCGTGCAAGTAAGAGCCTTTGGTGTGCACGGAACTAACTCTGATGTCCCTACAGATATGCTTCCTTGGGCTATTGTTGTGCAAGGTGACTATAACCCTAACAATATTCCAAAGATAAACAGCTGGGTGTTTGGTGTGTTCTTAGATAGTAGAGATGCACAACAACCAATGGTACTTGGATTAATTCCAACTCAAATGACAGAACCATTAACACCTGATTCAATTAAAAAACAAGGATGGGGTGTAATACCAGATAGAGATAGTAAACTCTTAGCACAAGGATCTGAGCCAGAAAGTTTTGGACAACCTCAAAATTCAAGACTTGCTCGTGGTGAAAAGATTGAGGAAACAAAAGTCTTTCAACAAGAAATGGCTAGAAAGAAAAACGTTAAAGTCGGAGGTAAAGATGAAACGTGGGATGAGCCTGGCACTGCTTATAATGCTGAGTATCCCTTCAATAAAGTAATAGAAACCGGAGCGCATACTATTGAACTAGACGACACTCCAGGTGCCGAAAGGATTATGATCCATCACGGTTCCGGTTCCTTTGTGCAAATTGATACTAGAGGTACTGTTACAGAAAAAGCAGTATCAGATAAATTTGAAGTGATGGACCGTAAACAACACGTAGTTGTTGGCGGGATGAGCACAGTAACCATTGAAGGTAATAGTTATGTTTACGTGAAAGGAAATAAAATAGAAGAAATCGAAGGAGATTTACAAACATTAGTTCACGGTAATCATATGTTATCAGTAGGTGGACAAAGCACGATTAATGCTTCTGATCAAGCTCAAATGAGAGGAGCTGATGTTAAGATAGAAGCCAACGTAGGTACAATGGCAATTAATGCTAATAAAGAAATGCAAATCCAAGCTGGTAAGTTTGGTAATCCATATGGAGCACTTTCAATTAAGTCAGAAAAAATTCTTGTGGATGCTACAGATAAATTACATTTAAGAGGTAATACACAAGTTAATGTACAATCTGTTGCAGAAATGAATTTCTCGGCACTTACAATTAATCAACTTTCAGCGACTTGGTCAGCACAAGCTTCATTAACAACTACAATATCTAGTGCACTTACTACAGATATTACTGGAGGCATTGATGTTGCTATTGGAGGTGGAGTACAAACAAATATTAATTCTCCAATTGTAAATATTGATAACTTTGTTAACTTAGCTGGTGGATTAGCACGACCTGCTATACCTTCATTAGTAGCAGCTAAATTCACAATTCCGCCAATACCAAGTAAAGCATTTATTCCAACATCACCTATTCCTGAAATTGCTTGGGGAGCCGCTACAGTATTTGCACCTGAACCAGTTAATAAATCAACTGCTCTTATTACAGCAGATTTAGGTTCGATGGGTAGTACTGGTTACAATTCTATAGATCATAAAGGTGAAACTCGTACATTATACGCAAGTAATGTGATTGCTTCTGTTTCTGCTGGAGCAGCTGCACCATTATTAGACTTTATTGGTGATTTAGAAAGTAACGGATATGATGATATTTCTGGATTAGTTTCCAAATCAAGATATCCGGCCAAGAAGCTTACTGATATGACTATTCAAGAAGTACTTGATTGGCAAGAAAGTATTGATAGTAAACAAAGCTCAGAGGCTGCTGGTCGTTATCAAATTATGGAAGATACTTTACGAGGTTATAATAATGATAATAATAATGGTCCAGGAAGACCATTATATAAGAGAGCCGGCTTAAGTGCAAGTGATAAGTTTAGTGCTGCAAACCAAGATAAATTAGCAATTGCATTATTAAAAACAAGAGGATTAGATTCATACTTAAAAGGTAAAATTAGTAGAGAAAAATTTGCTTATAACCTAGCATGTGAATGGGCTTCATTACCATTAGTTACTGGACCTAATGCTGGTAAGAGTAGATATGATAGTAATACGAATAAATCTTTAACTAAAGTAAAAGACTTTTTACAAGTATTAGATAAAGTTAAATCTAGTTATTCTATTAAAGAAGGTACTGCATTAGCTCAAACTATAACGCCTGGAGGTAACATCGCATGATTCCACATTTAGATCCTTGCTTAACTCCATCATCAGCTGCAATAAATATTAGCTCCGGAATACTAACGAATAATAACGGAGAATATACAAAAGATCAAATTGCAGTATTTGAAAAAGAATTTAAAGATTCAATTGTAAGAGAAGTAGAAACTAATCCATTATCTAAAATGGTTAAAGAATATGGAAATGATTTTTATGACGTTCATAATTATTTAAATCAAGCTCTAAAAAATAATAAAGATAAATTAAATAATTTTGGTGCTCTTAGTGAAAGAACAGATGGCGGAAAAAGTCCAGCAATAACTCCAGCAGAAACTGCTGCAATGATGGATGATTATGGATTTACTGTTAACACTCTTACAAAAGCAATTAATGAAAGATTTGATGGTGTATTAACTCAATTAGATGGATATTATAGAGATAGTTTTTCATCTAGTATTATGGGCGGATTTTGTGGATTATTCCAAAGCGCATTTGTATTAATTAATGGCTTCTTTAATTTAGTAGGACAAGTTCAAGGTTTAATAAGTGATGCAATATCTTTTGTAAATAAAATTAAAAATATTGAAGATGCGGCTAAAGCATTCTTTGAGCAATTAAAAGTTAAAGCATTAATTGAAGCAATTAAAAAGAAAATTGTTGATACTGTTGAAGGTGTTATTAAGAGCGTTGTTTCCGCGATTGAGAATTTTGATATAGGTGAAGTTGTTAATGATATTGGAGTTTTTATTCAAGAAAATATTATTAATAGAGTTGAAGATATTAAAAATGGTATTGTAGAATTTTTTAGTGATGAAAATATAGAAGGTATTAAAAACAAAATCACTGGATTATTTGATTACGCAGTAGGATTATTTGAAAATCCTTCTTTAGAAGAAATTCAATTTTTAATTTTGAGAATTTGTGGATTTGCAGCAGGTGTCGAAGGATTAATTAAAGGAACAAGAGCACCATTAGACGATTTCCAAAATAGATATAGAGAAGTTTTTAACAATTTACAAAATGCTTCTAATAGAATTGAAGGTGAATCTATTAGAGCTGGTGCAATAAGATTTTCTGAGCCAAGACGTAAAGAGGTAATAAATAATACTAAGGAAGAGTGGGCAAATATAGATCCTGATTATCAGTATCAAATAACAGAAACTACTCAAACGACTACTGAAGATGATGGTGAAATACCAGTATCTAAATATGATGGTTTAGTAGAACAAATGAAGTCTCTTCCTAAATGGAAAGATTTGAAAAACGGAAAAGATTCTAGATTTAAAGTAGAAGGTGATTGGGTTAAAGATCTTGGTGCTGACGGTTGGAATAGAATACTAGATAAAGTTAAACTTCAATTACAAAGTTTACAAAAATCTGCTAAAGAAGCAGGAATTACAGATCAATTAATTATTATGAGTGGCTGGAGAAGCCAAGAATATAATAAGAAGCAAGTTGAACAAGATCCTGGAACTGGATCACACAGCTTTGGATTAGCTGTTGATGTTACTTGGGATGATTTTTATGCTCGAGCAGATAAAACGGATGAGTTTGCCGAATTGGCAAAAAAGGCAGGATTTAGAAATATAGGAATGAGAGATAAGTTTATACATCTTGGTATGGGACAAACTAATTATTGGGATGTAAGAACACAATAGGAAAAATAAATGTCACAAACTTTATTTACAGGTAATACAAAAAAGATAACAATCTATCAAGATTTTAAAAAGAATCTTGAAAAAAGTCCTGTCTCTGCAGATCTTACGGTAAATAAAGATGAAGAAGCTGTAAAAGAATCAATCAAAAATCTTATTCTTACCGATAGAGGTGAAAGATTAATGCAACCAAATTTAGGTGCAAGTATTAGAGGTTTATTATTTGAAAATATTACTCCTGCAACTCTTAAATTAATTCAAGATAGAGTTGAAGAAACAATCAATTTATACGAACCAAGAGCAGAGCTTATTGATGTTGTCGCAGAATCAAACATCGATGACAATATAGTACGTGTTAAAATTGTATTTTACATATCTAACATTCAACAGCCTATAACAGTGGATGTATTTTTAGAGAGGACGCGATAAATGGCTAAACTAAATATTTCAGAATTAGATTTTGAAACGATTAAATCAAACTTTAAAACATATTTAAAAGATCAGACTCAATTTAAAGATTATAACTTTGAAGGATCTAATATGTCTGTATTTTTGGATGTATTAGCTTATAATACATTTCAAAATAACTTTTATACCAATATGGCAGTCAATGAAATGTTCCTTGATTCAGCCGTACTAAAAAATTCTATTGTATCACATGCGAAAGAATTAAATTATCTACCGCGTTCTAGAAGATCAGCTCGTGCTGTTGTTAATGTAACTATTACAGACACAACTGTATCAGGACAAACGGTAACTATTCCTGCTTATTCAGCGTTTACAACAAGCTTTAAAGGTACAAATTATAACTTTATTAATGCAGAAACATATATCGCTCGTAAAACTGCGCCAGGTACTTTTGTTGCAAGTAATGTAGAAATTTTTGAAGGAGAAATGCTTTCTAGTTTTGAAAGAGAAGGTTTCTTTATAGATGATGATGGTATTTTAAGAGTTATTCTTTCTAACGAAAATGCTGATACTGATTCTATCGAAGTGTTTATCGATGCTGAAGCAACAGATAATGAAAATGTTTTCATTCGTAAAAATGATGTTTTTGGTGTAGGTCCAACAGATAAAGTATTTTATGTAGAACCATTTTATGATGGAAGATATTCTATTTATTTTGGTAATAATATATTTGGTCTACAACCTGCTGAGTATGAAGATGTACGTGTAAGATATCGTATTACTTCTGGTCCTGAAGCAAACGGTGCATATACTTTTTCATTAGAAACAACATCATCAAATTCAGAAGCAACAGTTCAAACAGTTGAAGCAGCAGCCGGCGGAGCTGAAAGAGAAACTCAAGAAAGTATTAGATATTTTGCTCCAAAATCATTACAAATTCAAGAGCGTGCTGTAACAACAACAGACTATGAAATTTTATTGAAAAAGCAATTCCCAGAAATTCAAGCCATTTCAGCTTATGGCGGTGAAGAATTAGATCCACCACAATTTGGTAAAGTTGCTATTTCAGTTTATCTTGGTGAAGGCAGAGAAGGTTTATCAAGTACATTATCTTCTGCATATATTGAATATTTAAAAGATAAGAGTCCGTTAGCAATCGAGCCAATCTTTATCGAATCACAATTTATGTATGGTTGTACATATGTTGATGTTTATTTTGATGCAAAAGGAACTAATAAATCTGCAGCACAAATTGAAACATTAGTTAGAGACGCGGTAACTACTTATAATAAAGATAAGCTTGATAACTTTAATGTTACATTAAGACTATCTAAATTAATTTCCGCAATTGACGCAGCTGATAGTTCAATTCAATCTAATCAGGTAGAAGTAAATCCTTATGTTTTATATTCACCTGTTGCTGGTATTGCAGAATCGCCTTCATTTAAATTCTTTGCCGAATTAAAGAAACCATATCCATTTAGAGATTCAAACTTTACTGATTATAAACCTGCTGTTAAAAGTAGTGTATTTGAATATAATTACGTAGATGCGTATTTACAAGATGATGGTGAAGGTAATATCCAAATTGTAACATCTAATATTGTAAACCCAGAAGTAATCGTTCCTGTTGCAGGAAGTGTAAATTATAAAACTGGTGCTATTGAATTAATTAATTTTAAAGTTACTGCATTAGAAGGATCTAGTATTAGAATTATGGTAACTACTAAGAGAGATGATATTGTTTCTCCTGCTGGTAGAATATTCTTAATTCAAGATGATGACGTAACAGTAAATATGATTGAGGCAAAGTAAATGGCATTTTATAATAATCAGCCTTTAATTGAAAAGAAAATATCTTTTAAGATACCACAGCAATTCCCTGCTCACTTTAGAGAGAATGGCCCCGAATTAGTTCAATTAGTAAAAGATTATTATGAATTCCTTGAAACACAACCAGATATGAGTGTCTATAATAATAGACGATTATTTGAATATAGAGATATTAGTCAAACATTAGATTCAATGCTTGATTTCTTTAGAAAGAAATTCATGGCAGATCTTCCTGTATTATCTGATGAAAAAACAAAATTTGTAATTAAAAACATTTTAGATCTATATCGAAGAAAGGGTACTGAATCAGGTATTAGATTATTTTTTAGAATGTTTTATGAAGAAGATATTGATGTAATCTATCCTTCTAAATATATGTTAAAGCCATCTGATTCAAAATGGCAAACTGGTACTTATTTGCAAATGATGCAAAATAATAATGAGTTTCCAAATAGAGCGGGTACAATTATATACACGTATTTAGATTTAATTAGTAGAGATATTGTCGGATCTATTTCTAAAGCAAGAGCAGTTGTAGATAAAATTAATTTTGTTTTTCTTAATAAAACACTCACTCCTATTATTTACATTTCTAATCCAAAAGGTAAGTTTGTAAAATTTGATGAGATCGTTTCTCGAATTGATGGAGAGGATATTTCATTCGGAAAATTAAATGGTTCTGCTGATGAATTAGAAATAAATTTAGGATACGGCGGAACAACTGGAAATAAAGTAGGTGATATATTTAATTTAGAATCTGAATATGGTAAAGGCGGTACATGTATCGTAACCGATCTTGAAGATGAATTTACCGGTACTATTGATTACAATCTTCTTGATGGAGGATTTGGATATACAATAGAAAATACTAAAATACTTGTATCTAATCAAGTATTAGTTATACCAAATGAACCAAGAAGATTTACCGTATTAGAAAGATTAAAAGATAGTGCAAATAATGTCGGTACTGTTATTGGACAAAATGGTATTGCAGTTGGTTTAAAAATGGAAGGTGGACAAGAATTTGCATGGGGCCGCACGATTGAAACAATGGACAGAAGTCCAAATATTGTAATTCCATTTTATAATGCTAATTCAGCGCCTGATGGTATTTTAACAGTAGGTGGAAAAAATGATTCATCGCCTGGTCCGTTATATGCAAATACCGGTGATCCTACTCATGCTAAAGTAGAAACATTAAGTAATATTGAAACTGTTAGTCTCATTACAGATAAATTAGCAGGCTTTTTAAATGTACCATTAAATTCATCGAATTTTAATGCTGTCCCTCCTGCGACCCAACCAATGTCTGGTAATACAGATCCAGTAACACTTGCTACAGCATTAGAAGATGCTTTCGATTTAACTCCATTTGATATTGGTACTATTGAAACATTTGAAAATATCGATCCTGGCGAAAATTATGTTAATGATGTTTGGACTCTCGTTAAAGATGAGGTAATGATTGGTTTTGACAGAAGAAACCAAATTTTAACATTTGATGATTTTAATGCATCTTTTTCTGAAGGAGATGTTATATCTCAAAATCAAGGTGGGGGTGTAATTGTTAGTGGTGTTATTTTAGGAGTTAATAGTAATTTAAAATATATTAATGTAAGACCTTATAGTTATTATGGATTTAAGAAAGGCTTTAATGTTAACCATTTCGGTAATTACTTCGAAGTAATTTCTGTTGAGGTAGATTATAGCTCTGAACAATTTGGTGATAACGCTGATTTATTTTCAAAAACATTATTTTCACAAGGAAGAATTGCTGCAGCAAAAGTTTTAAATTCTGGTTTTGGTTATATTGATAAAGAAACAGTATATCTAACAGATGATGAAGGAACTCGTCATGCAGAAGCAGAATTAAGAGCAAATTCACAAGGTATTACTGCAGGATTTTGGGGATCAACAACATCTCATATTAATGGATATACTAAAACATTAGCAGAAGATGGAGAAGATTTTTATTACGATTCTCAAATGAAAATACAAGATAGTGATTATTATCAAGAATTTTCTTATGAAATTAAATCTACAATTGATCCTAAACGTTATGAAACTGTATTAAAAGAAAGTATGCATTTAGCAGGTACTAAATTATATGGAGACTTCATTTATAAAAATAAAGCTTCAGTTGGACTTGGTGCTAAGATGTTTGTACAAACTAAAGATGATTATATTAAAGGCGGTAATCCAATTGTCGGTCCAGGTCAAAGTATAGGAAGTCAAGTTGTAACAGCAGATAATTATGTTTATACAGTAGATACTACTTCATTTGCTGCTGACCTTGCAAGATAAAATAAATAATAAATTAAACAAATTAAAATAGGAATAGAAAAATGGCAAAGCAAACAATTAATATCGGATTAGCTCCTAATGATGGAAATGGCGATCCTATAAGAGATGCTTTTGATAAAGTTAATGATAATTTTACAGAATTGTATAACTTCGATGCGGGTTTGCCAGCAGTTGCAACATCTGGAGATTACGGAGATTTGCAGGGTTTGCCAACCTTATTCACAGCAAATAATATTAGTGTTAATACTGCTAACACAGCAAATACTTTTTCATTAAACTATAATAATACAACTGCAACAATAACTTTAATACCAGGAAGAATTCCAGATGATTTAACTGATTTAGGAATCGCAGACGGGGCTAATGGTACTGTATTAACAACTGATGGTAGTGGAAATTTTAGATTTTTATCAGTTGGAGCTGTTGGTGGCGGTGGAATCGCTCTTACTGATTTAAGTGTTGGTACTCCAGCTTCCGCTAATAGCAGTGGTGCTTTAGCATATAATAATACTAGCGGTGTATTTACATACACTCCTCCAGTTATTCCAGCAGATTTATTAGACTTGGGTATTAGCGATGGTTCTAATAATCAAGTATTAACAACCGATGGTGCAGGTAATTTTACATTTAAAACAGTTACAACTGGTGGTGTTTCATATGCAGATTCCGATGTAGATGCTCATTTAAATACAAGTTCTGCCGCAAATAATGAAGTATTAAGTTGGAATGGTACTGATTACGACTGGGTTGCACAAAGTAGTGGCAGCGGCGGTGGATTATCAAATACAGAAATTATTAATCTAGTATCTGGATCTGGCCTAGTCATGTTACCAACAAGAACTACAAAAACTGGTACAACAACATCTCTTGCTGATGGCGCTAGTGGTAATTTAGACATTACAGGATTTAAATCTTATGGATTAATGTCAATTCAAACAGATAAAGCTGCTTGGGTAAGAATTTATACAGATGATGCTTCAAGAACTGCAGACGCATCTAGAGCAGAAACAACAGATCCTACTCCAGATGCTGGTGTTGTTGCAGAAGTAATTACAACAGGAGCAAGTACTATATTAGTTTCACCTGGTGTATTTGGATTTAATAATGAAGCAACTCCAACTACAACAATTCCTTGCGCAGTTAAAAATAAATCTGGTTCTACAGCTACTGTACAAGTTACACTTAAATTATTACAACTAGAGGCTTAATATGCTAAGAGAATGGATTGTCACTCTCCATAATAAAGAAGATCTCGAAGATTTCTATAATGATATGGAAACACCGGGAGGCAATTTATATATTCCAGACAGAGCTGTTGACCTAGTAAATAGAAGAGAAATTAGTCGTAATACGCATTATATGTTAACTGATGAAGAAGTTGAAGAAGTTAAAAAAGATCCAAGAGTATGGGGTTGTGATTTAAGAGAACTTGTTGATAATACAACAAAACCCTGTGGTTATTCTCTTACAAATGCAGATTTTGAAAAGTCTTGGCTTAGTGCTGCTGCAACGGATATTAACTGGGGATTATTAAGAGAAACAGAAGTTGATAATAGAACTAACTGGGGAGATAATGGAACATCATTAGTTACTGATAATTTAACAATTACTGCTTCGGGAAAAAATGTAGATGTATTAATTGTAGATGGTCATATTGATCCAGATCATCCAGAATTTGCAGTTAATTCAGATGGCTCTGGTGGTTCAAGAGTTGTACAATATAATTGGTTTCAAAATAATGTTGGTTCTGGTACAGGTACTTATACTTATGATAGATCTGGTTCTTATACAAATGCTTTAGATGCGGATGATAACGATCATGGTTGTCATTGCGCAGGAACAGTAGCAGGTAATACACAAGGATGGGCTAGAGATGCAAACATTTATAATATTAGTCCTTATGGTTCGAATCCAAACTGGGGTAATGTAGGCTACGGCTCTTCTACAATGTGGGATTATATTAGAGCTTGGCACAATTCAAAACCAATTAATTCTGCAACTGGCAGAAGAAATCCTACTATATCAAATAATAGTTATGGATCTAGTATTATTTCAAATTATTCTGGAAGTTATACTACAGGTGCTATTACTAGAATAAATTATAGAGGAGTTGATTTTAATCCTGGTAGAGATCTAACCGTTGCTGAGTTAGAAGCAAGAGGTTGCTATACTAATGCAAGTACTACAATGAGTATTCCGAATTATTTTACATCTCGTGAAGCTGATATCCAAGATGCTATTGATGATGGAATTATTATTGTAGCTTCTGCAGGAAATGATAGTTGGAAGATTGTTAATAGTAATGACCAAGATTATAATAATTATTTTGAAATGGTTTATCAAGGCGTTAATTTTAGTTGGTATTTACATAGAGGTACAGGATCAGCAGCAGGCTACGCCCCTGTTATAACAGTTGGTGCCGTATGTAATAATACAACAGAAGAAAAAGCAACATTTAGTAATTGTGGAAGTCAAGTAGATGTTTATGCCGCAGGTGAAGCGATTAATAGTTCTTTACATAGAGCTTCTAGTGGAGGAGCAGGTAGTGGTGTAAATGATCCAAGAAATGCTAGTTATGCTATTGGTAAATATCAAGGAACAAGTATGTCCGGACCGCAGGTTGCAGGAATACTTGCTTTGCTTGCTGAAAGTTGGCCAAATATGAATCAAGAGGAAGCTCATGCTTGGATTGTTGATAATGCTAATGATAATAAAATGTACGATACAAATACAGATGATCCTACAGATAGAGTAAGTTTACAATTTGGCGATAACAAATATGCTAGATGGATTAATCAAAGACAAATAGATGGAAATAATTTTCCACAAAGAAATTTTGCAGTAAGACCTACGTCTGGTACTGCATATCCTAGACCAAGAATTAGAAGAAGAGGCTAGACTGTGATTATAAATATTACAAAAGATTGGATAAGAAATGGCTGAAGTACTAACTACCACACTAAAAAACGATATCGCTAGATTATTCTACGAAGATTTAACTAATAATGATTATTACGTTATGGTTTCTTCTGTCTCTAACCAAGAATTAGTAAGAGTTGACGCTGTTAATTCTCAATATAGTAAAAACGAATTTAAAGAAAAAGTTCTTTTTGGTAAAAAATTATATCAAAATGATCTTAAGTTTATGATTAAATATTATCCTTGGCAAAAGGATGAAACATATACTCAATATGATGATCAAGTTGATTTAGAAGGAACTAATTTCTATGCTGTAGTTGGTCCAACTAATAATGACTCTGGAGATTATAGAGTTTATAAATGCTTGTCAAATAATAATGGCAATCCTTCTACGGTACCACCTAATTATAATCCAACAACAATCAATCAAATTTATAGAACTGCTGATGGTTATGTTTGGAAATTTATGTATTATCTTACAGAGTCTGATTTCGAAGCTTATAATGCTATTGGTTTTATTCCATTACATGGCACGTTTGAAATTAATCCAAATCCTTCAGCGAATGCAAATAATATTATTACAGGAGCTGAGGTAAGTGATATTTTTGTAGAAAATTATATTGATAATAATGGTTATACTTTTGTATCTGTTGGAAATGTTCCATCAACGCCCGGTAATCAATCTCAAGTTCAATTATCATCTTCTGAATTAAGTCAGATTACAGATTATTATTCTGGAATGACTCTCGTCCTTACTAAAAATACACAAACATGGACTTATTTAATTGATTCATATACTTATAGAGATTCTTCTGGCACTGGTTTTGCCACGGTCGTTGGTGATCCGCAAGGTGATGGTGTAACATTAGGCGCGTCATTTAAGATTGTTCCTACAATAGAAATTAAAGGTGATGGCACAGGTGCTGTAGCAATACCTTATGTAAATAGTGAAGGACGTATTACTTCAGTACAAGTATTAGAAACAGGTTCTGGCTATCATAGAATTACTGCAACCGTAAAAGATCCAGCTTTTGATTTTGATCCTGATGATCCAACAACAATTGATGTTAGAGCAACTTTAAGACCAGTACTTTCTCCAGAAGGTTATCATAATTGGAATCTAATTGATGAAATGCATTGTCGTCATATATTGCTTTATGGTTATATTACAGAAGATGATAATAACCAAATAGGTGCAACAAATAATTATTCAGCAATTGGTATTATAAAAAATCCAGAATTTACTTCAGATGCAAGTGGTAATACAGCATCGCCACATGTATTTGATAATAGAATTCAAGTTATAACAGACGATTATGGAAAAGCAGTTGTCGATGGAAGATTATATCAAGTAGATACAGATCAAAATATAATTTTTGATTCTAGAGTACATGACATATATGGACAAGCAAACACTGTATACTTATGTGATTATATGGGACCATATATTAATCAAACAAACAATGATATTTCTTTTGATTATACAAAAGATTTATTTAATTCAACAGGACAGAGAATACAAATAAATAATCCAGTAGCCAATAATGTTATTGAGTCAAGATATGTACAAAGATCTGGCACAGTATATTTTATGGAAGACTTCTTCCCGTTAGAAAGATCGGAAACTTCTAGAGAAGAATATAAACTGGTTTTAGAATTTTAAGGAAATAGATAAATGCCAATTAATACAGATTTAAACATAGCACCATATTTCGATGACTTCGATATAGAAAATCAATTCTATAAGATATTGTTTAAACCTGCATATGCGGTTCAAGCAAGAGAATTAACTCAACTTCAAACTATTTTACAAAACCAAGTAGAGCAATTTGGAGATAATATTTTCCAAGATGGAAGTATTATTAAAGGTTGTACATTTACTGATTTGGACGGTTTACAATATGTTAAAGTAGTTGATAAATCTGGTGTTGATGTACAAACACTTATTGGTGGTGCAGATACAGATATTATTGGTGGTGTTGAAACAGAAATTGATGTTGCATATGAATTAGAAGGTGTACAATCTGGACTTAAAGCAAATATTGTTTCTGCTACTCGTGGATTTGAAACTCGTCCACCTAATTTAAATACTTTCTATATTAACTATACAAATTCAAATGAAACTGGCGGTTATAAACAGTTTATTGCTGGTGAGCAATTAAGAATTAATCGTTACAAATATAATGGTGGAGCAATTTATAGCTCAGAATTAAATATAGAAAATATTAACGTTACATTACAAACAGATCCAGTTGGTAAATCATTTGGTATTCAATCATCTGCTGGTGTAATTTTCCAAAAAGGTCATTTCTTATTTTCTGATGCACAAACATTAATTGTTTCTAAGTATGACGATAATCCTGATGGTGTATCTGTTGGCTTTGAAGTAAAAGAAGAATTAATTTCATCATTACAAGATCCATCTTTATATGATAATGCAAATGGATCATCTAATGAAAACGCGCCGGGTGCAGATAGACTCAAATTAATCCCATCATTAGTTACTAAAGACACAACTCTTGCAGATGTTGACTCTAATTTCTTTTCATTAATAAGATATAAAAATGGAGCTGCTGTTACGTTAAGAGATGTTTCTCAATTTAATTCTATTGCAACAGAACTTGCAAATAGAACATATGAAGAATCAGGTAACTATGTTGTTGAAAGATTTAAAGTTAATGCAGAACGTAGAAATAATGTATTAAATGCATTAGTTGGAAAAGGTATTGCATATGTCAAAGGTTATAGAGTAGAACAAAGAGGTGATTCTAATTTTGCAATTGATGAAGTTGCAAATACATTTACACAATCAAGTGCTACATCATTTAATTATGGTGCATATGTAAATATTACTACTGCAAATACTGGAAGTCAACTTAATTTAGAATATGATCCAGTTGATTTAATTAATTCAAGTAATGCAAAAATTGGTACAGCATTTGTAAGAAATATTACGCCGAGTGAAGTATACTTATTTGCTGTTAATATGACAGGAAGTAATTCTATTAAAGATGTTGTTTCAATTAATAACAATTATTTAAATGCTGATAAAGTAGGTATTGATGCCAGTTCAATTTTACATGAACAACATAAAGCTCCTGCTATTTTCCCAACCGGTACGTCAAGTATAAAATCTATTACAAATATTAATTTACCAGTAAGAGTAAGTAAAGACATTACAGGTATTGCTGCTAATCAATTTACTGTTGTTGCAGATGCGGATACAGATTTTGCGGTAGAAAATACTGATATGTTATTTGTAGATGCTTCTAATAAGATTATTCCTATTACAAATTATACTACTTCAAATAACAATACAGAACTTAATATTGATTTAGATCCTGCCTATAGTTCAGATTCATCTGGTAAACTCTATTATAATATTAGAAAAGTTGGTGTTGAGCCATATAATAAAGTTGCAGTTGAGCCATATATTAAAGTTAATTTTACATCAGCAACAACTAAATACAGTTTAGGTTTTCCTGATGTAGTTGAGATTATGTCTGTACAAGATACAGCATTAACAGAATATAAAGACAGTTTTAGATTACAAACAAATCAGAAAGATGGATACTATGATATATCATACATGGAATATATTCCAGGTAGACCATTACCGGCAAACGGCGTATTAACTATTCAACTTAAAGTATTCCAATTAAATACTTCTACAGGTGATTATTTCTTTAATGTTAATAGTTATCCTGTTGATGATACATCAACTTCATTGCCTGCAGGTAAAATTCGTTCTTGGAGTATTCCAGTATATACAGGCAAAAATGGAATAGAATATAATTTAAGAGAATGCTATGACTTTAGACCTTACGTTAATAAAGACGCTTTAGCAGATTATAATCAACTAACTCCAGCTTCTGCTCCTACAATTACAACTGCGGTCGGAGCATATACAGTTTCGTTTAGTGATAATGCTGGTAATCATGTTATTCCTGCTCTTAATGGTAATTCAAATGCAGATATAGAAGCATATAATAAGAGAATTGATGTAATTACTATGAACTCTTATGGTATTCTTAATTTAGTAAAAGGTAATGAAGCAGATCGTCCTATTCCTCCAAAAACTAGTGAAGGTGAATTGGCAATTTGCACAATTACTATTCCAGGTTATCCTGCATTAAGTCCTAAAGAAGCGGCTGAACAAAATAAAAGAGATTATGCAATTAAAACTCAAGCATCAGGTACCGAAGGTTATACGATGCGAGATATTGCAAAGATTGAAAGAAAAGTAGAAAGTTTAGAATACTATATTAGTTTAAGCCAATTAGAACAAGATACAGAAAATCTTCTTGTACTTGATGAAAATGGTTTAACTAGATTTAAGAATGGTTATGTTGTAGATCCATTTAAAGATTTAAATATTGCAAATCTTATTGATCCTGAATTTAATGCAGCAGTTATGTCTGATAGAGAGGTATTGACTCCTAAACAAAATCATTTCCCATTAGATTTAAAATATAAGAGTGGATCGAATGCCTTACCTTGGCCAACAACAGGTATTCCTGAAGTTGGAACATTAAGTAGAAATGTACATGTAGAATTACTTGGACAAAAATATGCAACTAATTATAGAAGTTGTGTAAGTAATTACTGGAAATACGATGGTATTGGACAACTTTCTCCGCAATGTGATATTTTACCTGATGTTGATACTAACCCAGAAAAAATTGAATTAGATTTAGCAACTCCATTTAAAGATTTTGTAACTCAATTCCAAAAATTTTATCCATTAACTAAAACAGATTGGAAAGAAATTGTTGGTACTGTACAAATTGGTGATCCAAATGTTTGGCAAAGAACAGAAGTACAAAGAGGTATTGAATCACAGTTAGAAGTTGGCACAGGAAAAACTAAAAAGATTTTTGATGGATCATTTGTAACTGATGTTGCATTTGAACCTTATATGAGATCTAAAGAAATTAAAATATTTGTTTCAGGACTTCGTCCCAACACAAGACATTATTTTTATTTTGATGGAGAAGATGTAAGTTCATTTATGTATAATGGAACAAATGTAACAGATGCAGCTGAGATCGAAAAACTTGGAGCAATTGGACAGCCAATTAAGGGACCAAATAATGAAGATATCTATCCAGGTACAACAGATGATGATGGTGTATTAACTGCAGTATTTGGTCTACCAGGTGGTAAATTCTTTGTTGGCGAAAGAGTATTAACTATTGTTGATGTTCCAACATATGATAATATAGATTCAGCGTCTTCTTCAAAAGCAGAATTAACTTATTATGCTTATAATGTAGGATTAAGTAGTGCTACATTGTCTACAAGACCACCAGAGTTTACAATAAGAGAAACAGAAACTACTAGAAACTTACCAAGACGTAGAGTTCCACCTCAACCGTCTGGAGATCCTATCGCTCAAACATTCTTTATTAAGAAAGCTATGGGGCAATCAAGTAAAAATAGTCCAGGATCTAATTCAGTATTTGCTTCTAAAATAGATCTTTATTTTAAAAGAAAGAGTGATGCAGGTAATGGTATAACTGTAATGCTAAGAGAAGTAGTTAATGGTTATCCAAGTTCTGAAATTTTACCTTTTTCAAAAGTACACATAGATGCAGAAGATGTAAATGTTTCTGATGATGGAGAAAGTGTTACAACAGTAGAATTTAGAGCACCAATAAGATTGGATACAGAAACAGAATATGCGTTTGTTATTATGCCTGATGCCAATGATCCAAACTATTTAATCTATACATCTAAGGTTGGAGGAATATCTTTGGGTGGTAGTACAATAGGACAAGCAGTAAGTGCTGACTGGGGAGACGGTGTTTTATTTGCTTCAACAAATAATAGAGCATGGAAATCATATCAAGATGAAGATATTAAATTTACTTTATACAGACATGATTTTAATGCATTAACTGGTAGTGTTACAATGACAAATAATGATCACGAATTCTTTACATTGAGTTCTTGGTCTGGTAGATTTAATGGCCCTTCAAGAGGTGTTTTAGATGCACCTGCAGAGATGGTTTATAAATCAATAGCAAATTCTGAATCAGTAAGTCTTACTACAGGAAATAATGTAATTACTTCTTCAACAGTTAATTTCGAAACCATATATTCAGCAGGTGATTATATTCATGTAAATGATGGTGGTTCAAATAAAGAAATATTTAGAATTGCTAATGTAGATAGTGCAACAGAAATGACGCTTACTAAACCAAGTCCATTCACTGCTAGTAATGGAGCTGGTGAAGCAACACCAATTGTTGCTGGTTTAATTTCTCATTATAGCTCATTAGATAGATCTGTAATGCATCTTCAAGCAAGCTCTGCAACATCTACTAAGAAATTTGTAGCTGGAGATACTATTACAGGTTTTGATAGTGGTACAACAGCGACTATTGGAACAATTGATGATATCAATCTAAGTTATATTCAACCAATGATTATGAAAGCAAATGATTCAATTACAAATGTAACAATGAATGGTACTTTCGTAGATTCTACTAATCCAATTAATACATATAATACTCCAATGAACTTTGGTTCTAATTTATATTTTAATAATGGTAAAGGAGTTGTTGTATATAGTAAATCAAATGATCCAAGTAGAACAAAACCATTTGATATAACATTAGAAATGGAAAATAGAGGTGAGAAAACATCTACGCCAATTATTGATTTTGAAGTTTCTGGCTTATTAGCTTATCAATACGAAATAACTAATACGTCATCAGCAACATCATCTAAATATATTTCTATTCCGGTAGAATTAGCTGAAGATTTAGATGCTGAAGATATGGAAGTTATTGTTACAGGATTTAGACCTGAGGGAACTAATATTAAAGTTTATATTAGACCACAAAATCCATATGATAGTTCTACATTTGATAATATTAATTGGATTGAATTAGAATTATTCAAAGGAGTTAATACATATTCTAATAATAGAAATCTAAATGATTGGAGAGAATTTAGATATAAAGTTGCTGATGCTAATAAAGATAGTAATGGCATTTTACAATATACAAGTGATGCTGGTACATTCTCAGGATATAGAACATTTGCTATTAAAATTGAAATGTTAGCTCCTACTATGTTTGATGTTCCAACACTTAAAGATTATAGAGCAATTGCGTTGACATAATGTTAAAAAGACATTCAAAAAGTAATGCAGTAGTTAATACAGATGTACAAGCTCTAAATAAATATAAACAAGAAAGAGCATTACATAGAAAAGTACAAAATTTGGATAAAGAAATTAATGAAGTTAAAAATCTTTTACAAGCAATTAATGAAAGATTGGATAAATTAGAGAGTAAGTAAATGGCAAAACCAAGTATAACAAATATTACAACAACTCAAACTTTTCAAAATTGGTTTGATAAAACTAATGAACAAGTTGATTTGTGGCGAAATTCAGCTCTTACAGCTTCAGTAGCTGGTGATTCTGTTACAGGTGATTCTATCCTTCTAGGAGAATTTACTGCAAATACTTTAATAGGTTATGATAAAGTAGAAACAGATTTAATTACTTCAAGAGTTACTGGTAATAATGTACACATAACTTCTCCAATTGAAGTTATTTCTTCTGCATCTAATATTTGTGCCACGTTCCAATTTAATTCAACAGGTGCTAGAACAAGATATACAGATGGTGCTAGTGCTTGGGATGTCGGATATGAAAATGCAACAGACGATCGTTTTATAATTACAACAGGTAGTGGTACTCCACAATTTGCGTTATCTACTGATGGAACATTAGAGATTGAAACATTAAAAATTACAAATAGCATTGAAACATCTGGTGTTGGTGGTGATATTAATGTTGCAAATGTTACTAGTACTGATACACTTACTGCAAACACCGCTAATGTTACAAAGCTTACTTGTTTGGATATTAATGGAAACTTTACTGGTGATATCTATCATCCTAATGCAGATTTTCCTGGTTTAGATAATTCGAATAAAATTTTTGAAAATGGTGGACCAACTAATAATAATCTTCCTACATTTAAAGGAAACGTACAAGGAACAGTAAGTTCTTTATTAAACCATAATACTGATGCACTCGCAGAAGGTTCTACTAATCTTTATTTTACTACTGCAAGAGCAAGAGCTTCACTAAGCGCGGGCACTGGTGTAACTTACAATAATGGTACTGGTGTTATTTCAATTGGTCAAGCAGTTGGAACAGGTTCTAATGTTACATTTAATAATATAAATGCAAGTGGTAATATTCTTGCAGAAGGTAATATTACTGCATTTGGTAGTATTTCAGATGCTACAATGAAAGAAAATATTAATCCTATTACAAATGCATTAGATAAAATTTCACAATTAGGTGGATATACATTTAATTATAAAGGAGATGAAACTCCTATGACTGGTGTAATTGCGCAAGAATTAAAAGATGTTTTACCAGGCATTGTTTATGAAACAACAGATCCAAGAACAAAAGAAACATGTTATGCAGTAAGACATGGAAATATTATAGGACTTTTAATAGAAGCAATTAAGGAATTGAAAGAACAAATTGGAAAAAAATAGATCATGGCAATCAATCCTACTAATAATACAGTTACTTTAACTGCTATTCAAAATGAGTTTGGTGGTACAGAACCAACGTCTTTAAACGAATATTATCGAGGTGGAGCTTACGTTCCAGATACTCCAACAAATAGAACTTGTGGTAAAAGAAGAAAATCTGATGGAACATTTGTGGAGACTGGTACTGGTATTCCAAAATCGGGAAAGATTGAATTTGATGACTTTTTCGGCTCAAGCGTTTTAGTACCATTAGAAGTTAGAATAACAGGATCAGGCGGAACTGGAGGACAAGGTTTTCAAGATGGAGCTGGTACAGGAAGAGCAGGATCAGGCGCAAAATGCGGTCTTATAACAGAAGCAACATACAACGCTAAAGTACAATCAGGATCTTACAATAATGATTCTGATTGGGCAGCCTCTGATTTTATTCTTGGACAAAATACTGTATCTGGAGCCAATCAAAGAATGTATGCAAACGGTGGTCTTGGCGGATCAAATGGTAATCAAGGTGACACGGGTACTGACGGTAAAGCATCATATTATGGAACTGGAGGTGCAGGAGGTGCATCCTGGAAAGCTGGAGATGATGCCCCATTCAATTATGGCGCCGGAGGTGGTGGCGGTGGTGGAGATCCTTCTGGCGGATCTGATACCGGAGCAAGTATGCCGTATCCTTCATCAGGTGCTGATGGTGGACGGCTTGAAATAGATGTAGCACGAGGTTATTATGGTGGCGGTGGTCCTCCTCCAGACGAGGCTGGTAAAGGTGGATCTGGCGGTGAGGCTGGCCAGACAATTACTTTTAAAGTTGAATTAGCACCAGGAACTTATTATGCCGTACTTGGTAAAGTTGGATCCAGAGCTACTGTTGGTAATTTTAATGGCGGACTTGGTGCAAAGGGTACACTTGCAATAACAACAGAGCTAGAATCAGGTCAAAACACTCAAATAGTACCAGCCCCGATCAGTGCCTCTAATAGTCGACTATTAACAAATTTAGTAAAAATTACAATAAAAGGCAACGGAAGTGTTGTCATAGGATAAAAGGAATATAAATAATATATGAAACTAGCCGATCTGAACGAGTTTAGAGGATTTTATCCAATGCTAGATAAAGTATTGGACCAATATCCACATGACAGAATATGGAGACTGATTTTTTCTAGAAGACAGTCAGATTTTTCTGTTGGTTTAGTCGTCAGATATGAGAACAATGATACTGATAGAGTACATTTCGAAACGTTAATAGGCTTTAAACTTCCGGATGATTTTTATCTAACACCAGAGGGTAATATTGCTGCTATTTGTGTAGACTTAGAAAGTTTAAATACAGATAAAGTTAGATTATATAAAGATCAACCACACGGAAGGAGTCTGGTCGGACCAGGTGAACCTTGGATTGAAAACATTGGTTATTATCTTGATAGAGAAGCTAATGTATATGGTACTAAAACATATACAAGAGATGAAAAAGTAGGTGAATATAGAATTCACTATTATGATAAAGATAATAACTTACTTAAAGTTGAAAAAGAAGTCTTAGGTAAAATTTCTGATTGGAACGGACCAAGTGAAATAGTTGATGTTGTAAAAAAACAAAACTTATATTATGCTATGATGAAAAAAGTTAGTATAGACCAAGGTTACTTTATTGTTACCAACAATAGAATGCCTTAAGATCATACTCATTTTTTTATAAATAATAGAAATTAATAACGTTTTAAAGGTACATATACATGTCAAAGATTTCAGAACTAGGTTCGATTAAGGGTAGTAATACTAGATCAGAAGACCTATTTGTCATCGTTAATTTAATTCAAGGCGATGACGGTACCAAAAACATCACCCGTAAAGAGCTTGTTGATGCTTTACAATATGAAATCTTTGCTAGAATTACCATCACTGGTGGTAACATCTCAGGCGTTAGAATATTTAGTGCAACACTAGATAATAACGTTCTTTCTGATAACCAAATTATCAACGGTACTATGGAAGGTACCGATATTACCGAAGTAACTATTGATACAGCTGAGGCTAAGAACATTACAATGTCTGAGTCTGAAATTGCTAACTCAGATTTCTCAGAAGGTACCGGTAATAATAACATCTTTACAAATACAATTGTTGACCAAGGTGAGTTAAATAATTCAACTGGTAATAATAATGTATTCACAAATTCTCGCATCGATGATTCAGAATATAATAATGTAACAATCGATCAAGGTACTGCAAACGGTCTTATCCTTACAAACATCGAAATCGATGAACTTATTCTTGAAGATGCATTCATCTCTAATTCAGAAATTATTACTACATGGTTCCATGATGGTGATATTTCAAATGTTGCAGTTTCTAATGCTACTGTAGTTGATTCTGATTTTTCAAATGGTGTAATTAGAACAACAAGATTAGATGATGTAGATATTACAAATTCACGTTTCTCAAATGGTACAATTTGGGATTCAGGCTTCGCAAACAATATTCATACTACAAGTATTTTTGATAACAACGTTTTCTCTAATGGAGAAATATTCGATACGAATGCTAATAACGTTGTTATGCAAAACTCTGAGATTTATAATATTACAGGTAATAATGTTATCCTTACTAATATGTCAAATTCTGATCTTACTACATCAGATTTTTCTAATGGTACTGGTAACAATAATATTTGGACAAACTCAACAATTGATACCGCTGCAATTAGTAATGCAACACTTGCTAATTCTTCATTTACTGGTTCAATGGATGGTGTTGTTGCAAATGACTTAACAATTACAAGTTCATCTGCTAATAATATGTCCTCTACATCATCTACATTTGATGGTGGTAAGATTACAAGATCAACATTCGAAGATGGTACAATTGATGAATCCAAGCTTGTTGACTTCGACATGGAGTTACACAAAGTTTGGGAACCAAATATGGATGAAAATTCATATTTTGCAATCAAAAATTCTAAGACAGGACAAACAGAACAAATCTCTTATAAACAAATGTTTGAGGAGATTTCTAAATCTACAGAAAAAGGTCTTAAAGTTTATGTTGCATCAGATGGTAACGATGAATATCCAGGTACAATATTACAACCTGTGAGAACACTTAAGAGAGCAGCAGCTATTGCACTTGAAAAAGCAGGTGGTTCTTATGATCGTAACGATATCAATAATGCTGTACATATCTCAGTAGGTCCAGGTGTTTATTGGGTTGATGAACCAATCTGGTTACCAGATGATTGTGCTATGTCTTCAACTGCTGGTCAATATGCTACAGTTATTCGTAAACTGCCAGGTTGGGAAAGAACAAATGGTATTCTAGTTGGATCAGGTTGTTATGTTCAAGGTTTTGCTTATATGAACTTTGAAGTAGATAACTTTGATTATCCAGAAGGCGGTTTCGCAATCGCTTATAGACCAAACGCATTACTAAGACGTTCTCCATATATTAGAGACTCATCCCAACTATCAAACTTCAATCGTTTAGATGTTGAGCCGCCTTTATCTCCATTTAATAGTAAAGGTACAATTGCAGACCTTGGTCAAGAATTTATTTTAGAAACTGGACATTCAGTAGAAGCTTTATTCGAAGATGGTGATGAAGTTACTTTCTCATCAGGCGCTACAGGATTTATTAGTTGGACTACTAATATTGATTCAGATCATCAAATTTATGTTCGTAACTTAAAAGGTAATGTAGAAGTTGGCGATTATCTATACGCACAAAGAGGTGGTACTGGTCAAATTAAAGAAATTGGTATTGACGACTTCCCTAACAGATTAGTTGGTAGAGGTGGTGGTTGTCTATTAGCAGATAGAAGAGTTCTAGATGCTGACTCATTATATACTTACGTATTATGTTTCGGTTTCACACCTCGTACTCAAAATGGTGTGGGTTATGTAGCAAGAGACGGTGCTGGTGTTAACGGTATTGGTTCTCTATCAATCTTTGTACGTACTGCATTCTATGCATTAAACGGCGGTCAAATGACACTGAACAACTCAGGTACACAGTTCGGTGATATTTCAATGCGTGCTAAAGGTTCTACTAATATTGTATTACCTGATAATATTAATAGTTCTTTATTATTATCAAATACAGATTTTGCAGAGGAATTATTAGATAATAAAGAAGTAATTATTGAAGATATGATTGATTACTTAACTGCTAATACTTCATCTGGTGGAGCAGGTTATCAAGGATATAACGCAGATAAATGTTATAGAGATTCTGGTATTATTGCAGATAATATTGGATATGACGTTGCTCTTAATACAAACTACTGGGGTCGTTTGAATGGTATTACTTATTCATCTCCTATTTCATATGTTGTTAAAAATGAGCAACTTACAGAAACAGTTGGTGCTAATGAGCATTTAAGAGATCAAGTTAAATATCTATTTAGAAATGCTAACACTGTAATTAATGATCGTGTTGATGTTTCTATGAATGAGACATTAAACATTCTTAAAAATGGCGAAGAAAACGCAAGTGATATTATCTTCGCAGATACTGGTGATGTTGCAAGAACAAATGCTCGTGAATTAATCCAAGATAATAAAGAACTTATCATTCAAGGAATGATAGATTGGATTGATAATAACGATAATTTCTTTGCATATGATAGTAAAACATGTCAAAGAGATATTGAGAAATTTATTTTACCGGCAGTCAAATACGATATGTTACTTGACACAAATTATAACTCAGTAACAGCTGGTAATGCATACTATTTTAATCAAGCAAAACTTGTTTTAGATAATCAAAGAGAAGAAACAGTTGGTGCTTATAAAAAATTAAGAAAAGAAACAGACAGAATTATCGAAGCAAACACTGCATTAGGTGCAGTAAGAGCTTATGATAAGTTTAATCAAATTATTGATATTATAGAAAATAATGGAACTAAGTATACTCCAACAAATGTAAGTTATGATCCTGCAACAGGTGAGGCTGTATTTACAATTGGTGCTCATTCACTAACTGTAGGAAGATACATTAACTTAATGCCTGAAAGTTTACAATTTACTTGTGATACTGATAATAATACATTAATATTTTCACATCCAAGATTAGGAGATCCTGCTACAAGTTCAGCGCTTCCAATCCTTTCAGTTACTTCTACAACATTCACAGTTAATGTTGGTGCAACACCTTATAAAGGCGTTCATACATTTGTTAAAGCAGAATTTGATTCAGTATCAGTAGTTGGTACAGAAATCACATTTAGTGATTCAACTTCTATTTCAGCAGATAGAAGAAATGCTCGTAAGCAATTACAAACTAATAAAGATTATATCCAATCTTACATGATGGATTGGGCAGATTCTAATTACTTCTTATACGATAGCGAAAAATGTCAACGTGATACTCAAGAATATATTCTTCCTGCTGTTAAACGTGATATGGTATCTGGTTCTAACTTTAATGCTATTCAATCAGGTATTGCTTATCGTCAAGGTATTACTACTGCAGTTCCTGGATCACAACTTACAGAAACGGTTGGCGCATTTACTCACTTAAAGAGTGAAGTTGAAGATGCTCTTTCAGATCCTATTGCAATCTATCATGCTAATGAAGCATTTGATAACTTTATTAATATTATGCAAAATGATGGTAGAGAGTTTACTCCATCTAATGCAACATACGATCCATCAACAGGTGTTTCAGAATTAACTATTGAAAATCATGGTTTCGAAGTTGGAGATCAAATTCTTCTTTCCGAAGAAGGTTTAACTTTCTCTTGTGCTAATACAGCAAATGCTTCTGTTATTACAGAAATTTCTCATCCTAGATCAACTGATCCAGCATTTGAAAGTCCAATTACTATTTTTGAAGCAACAGATAATACAATTAAAATTTATGTAGGTGGCGCTAATGGTTACACAGGTGCTCATACATTTGCAAGAGCTAAATTAAATTGTGTTAAACAATATACTAGTGTAAATGATTCTTACACTCCAACTGATGCTACATATAATCCAAATACTGGTATTACCGTTCTTACTATTCCTGAACATGGAATTAAAGTTGGTGATAGAATTGTATTAAATAAAGAATCAATCACATTTAGTTGTGCTAATACTTCTTCTAATACTGTTGTTAGTATTTCACATCCAAGATTTACAGATCCTAATTATAATTCATTAGTAGAAATTACTGGTATTACAGATGATACTATTACATTCTTTAGTGGAGACGCTGGTGGTTACACTGGAGCTCATACTTTTGTATCAGCTGATGCTAATTGTGTTAAGACTGTTGGATTCCCGAATAATAAATTTACTCCAACAAATGCAACTTATAATGTTCTTACTGGTATTTCAGTAATTACAGTTGGTCCTCATTCAATTAAAGCCGGTGATACTATTAAGATTGCTGAAGAAGCACTAACATTTGAATGTGGTTCTCCTGCAGTTCAAATTTCTCATCCTAGATCAACTGATCCAGCTTTCAATACTGATCTTACAGTATTAAGTGTTACCGATACTACAATTAGTGTTAACGTAGGTAATGCTGGTGGTTACACTGGAGCTCATACATTTATAAGTGCTAAACCATTATCAATTACTAAGACCTCTGCTTATAGTGGTAAGGTTACACCAACAGATGCTATTTACGATCCAGTTACTGGTGATATGACATTTGTAATTGGTCATCATAATCTTAATATTGGTAAATGGATTTCAATGGCACCAGAAAGTATTACAATGACATGTGCTAATACAGCAAATGCTTCATATGTAGAAACTATTTCACATCCAAGACCAACAGATCCTGCTTATAATAGCCCTGTGAGAATCACAGATGTGACTGGTACTACCATTACTGTTAATGTAGGTAATGCTGGTGGTTACTCAGCAGATCATTCATTTGTGAGTGCTCTCGATGATTGTATCGATACAAATGCTATTTACTGGACTGATGCTGCCAAGATTGAATCATTCCATACACCTGAAACAGCAACTTATGATCCAGCAACAGGTGACTTCGTTGTAACAATTACAGGACACGGTTTAACAACAAACGATCATATTGAGATCAAACCTGAGAGCTTTAGATTTAGCTGTGCTAATACTGCTGCTAATACGACTGTTGAAATTTCTAACCCAAGAATCGGGGATATGGCATACGGCCTACCGTTAGAGATTACAGCAGCAACTACAAACACATTTACCGTTAACGTTGGCGCGGCCAATGGTTATACTGGTGCTCATACGTTTGTAAGTGCAGATGCAGACGCTATAATGAAAGTCTCTGCTACTCAGGATGGAACATACGCGCGTAGACAACTTCAAGCGAATAAGAAATTTATTCAGGATGAAATTGACGCGTGGATTAGAGATAATTATTTTGTTTATAAAGATGCATTATGTAAACGTGATACTGATCTAATCTTAAAAGCAGTTGCAAGAGATGTATTAACAGGTTCAAATGTTAATAGTGTATTCCACGGATTAGCATATCGTTCGGGTAATGCTTCAACAGATTCGGTAGTTGAAAATGAATTAACAGAAACAGTTGGTGCATTAGAATGGCTTAAAGAAGAAATTTGGAATATGCTTTCAGATGCTGATGCTAAACAATATGCTAATAATGCATTTGATGCTACAATTCAAACTCTTAAACACGGTTCATATACTCCAACAAATGCGACTTATGATCCAGTTACAGGTATTTCAGAAATAACAATTGGTAGTCATACATTTACTACTGGTGATACTATTTACTTAAAACAAGAAGGTTTAACATTTAGTTGTGGTTCTCCAGCAGTTGAAATTTCTCATCCAAGAACTACTGATCCATCATTCAATGCTCCATTAGAAATTACTGCAACATCTAATACTTCTATTACAGTTAATGTTGGAGATGCTAATGGTTATACAGGAGCTCATACATTTGTGAGTGCAATTGCTGATGCAGTAACTGCTAATCCTGCTAAAGACTTTGGTACTTCATATGTTAATGATGAAGCATACGAAGCAAGTAAAGCATTACAAGCAAATAGACAATTTATCATTGATGAAACAACAGCATGGATTAATGGTAGATATCCAAACTTAGATTATAGTTCAACTAAGTGTGAAAGAGATGTTGGTTGGTTTATTGATGCGGCAGCTTGGGATATTCAACATGGTTCTAATTCTGCTACAGTTCATAATTCAAGAATGTATTATGATCATGCAGTTGCAATATTACCAATCGAAGAAAGACATCCAACAGCAGCAGCATTCGATCATGTTGCAGAAGTTGCTGGACAAATTGTAAGAAACGAAATTGTAGATGCAGCAAATTATGCAGAGTATGATGTAAGTAATGCTACTTATGATCCAGTTACAGGTATTTCTTCATTAACAATTGGTTCACACGATTTCGAACCAGGTGATAGAATTAGATTAAATCAAGAATCAATTACATTCTCTTGTGCTAATACTGCTTCTAACACTGTTATTAATATTTCACATCCAAGACCAACTGATCCATCATTTAATACTCCTATTACAGTATTAAGTGTTACTCCAACTTCTATTACTATAGATGTTGGTGATGCAGGTGGTTACACCGGAGCTCATACTTTTGTAAGTGCAGACTCTGGAGCTGTAAGATCAGCAGAAAATCAACAAGTAAGAAGTGCAGGATCTACATATAGTGCAACAAATGCTACTTATGATCCAGTTACTGGTGATACAGTACTTACTGTTGGTAAACATCAATTTACTGTTGGTGACAGAATTACAATTGATGAGGGTGCTATTACATTCTCATGTGCTAATACTGCTGCTAATACAACTGTAGAAATTTCGCATCCTCGTTCGACAGATCCAATGGGTGGAAATACTCCAGCAACAATTACAGAAGTTACTGCAAATACAATTACATTTAATTCAGGTAATGCTGGTGGTTACACAGGTGCTCATACCTTTGTAAGTGCTGAACCAGAAAGTATTAGATCTTCTGATTTCTATACTCCTGTTGATGCTTCATACAATCCAACTACTGGTATTTCAACAATCGATATTGGTACTCATAACTTAAGAGAAGGTGATAGAGTTATTCTTGCTGAAGAATCAATTACATTCTCATGTGCTAATACTGTAGCAAATACAACAGTTAATATTTCGCATCCTAGAGCGACTGATCCTAAGTTTAATGAACCAATTACTATTATTTCAGCAACCTCTAATACAATTACTATAGATGTTGGTGATGCAGGTGGTTACACCGGAGCTCATACTTTTGTATCAGCCGATGCTAATGCAGTTAAGAAAGCAAATATGGCTCCTGCTTATACTCCATCAACAGCAACTTACGATCCAACTACTGGTATCTCAGTACTTACTATTGGTACTCATAGATTAGAAAAAGGTGATTGGATTATTATGGATCAAGATTCAATTACATTTAGTTGTGCTAATACTGCAACAGGTGTTGTAACAACTATTTCACATCCAAGAGCAACTGATCCGGCATTTAATACTCCAGTAGAAGTATTAGAAACAACTGATTCAACTATTAAGATTCAAGTTGGTGCTGCTCCAAATGGTTATGCTGGTGTTCATACATTTGTAAGTGCAAATGTTAATTGTGTTAAGAAAGCTTCTAATCCAACAACATCAGAAAAAGTAGAAAGTCTATTAAGTACAGTTGCTACTATGATTAGACATAGCGACTTTGGTGAATTACCTGCAGTTAAAGAACCAGCGTATGATGATACAGTCATAGGTTACGATTCTGCGTTAGATACAGATTCACAATTAATTTCTGGTAGCTCAGCTAAATATCAGCAAGAAATTATCGATTATATTAGAGAAACTTATAATGGTCTTGGATATAATACTGATTTCTGTTATAGAGATATTGGATATATTGTTGACGCGGTTTCAGAAGATTTAGAATACGGTGGTAATGATGCAACTGTAAATGCTGCAACTTACTACTTTAATAATGCTATTAATATCTTACCAGAAAATCAAAGAGAACCTACTAGATTAGCATATGAGTATCTTGCCAATGTAGTTGAAGATATTATCGAAGAAACTACAGTAACACCTACATCAGGGAATTCGAGCACACAAGATAAGTCTGGAACACCTGGATCTGCTACTATAGCAGCTGCTGGTAAAGACCTTGTAAATATTATTTCAGCAATTGTTGATGATAATTCAACAAATGGAATACCTGAATCATCAGGTGCTCCTGCTATGATGCCAAGTAGAACATTTGCTAGAAAAGCTTTACAAAATAATAAAGAATTTATTCAAGAAGAAATTATTAACTTTATCAATGACGAATACTTCACATTTGATAGTGGTAAATGCGCAAGAGATACAGGTTATATTTTAGATGCAGTTAGAAGAGATGTAGAAACTGGAGCTAATTATAATTCATTAATTGCTGGTAAAGTTTATAGATCAGGTAATCCCGGAACAGAAGTTGTAGTACAAGATCAATTAGCAGAAACTGTTCAAGCTGTTAATTGGATTCAAAAAGATATTGAATCACGTTTAACAGGTACTGCATTAACAAGAGCAACAGCAGCGTTTGAAAATCTTAAAGACGCAATGATTAATGACTACGATCCAGAAACAGTTGGATACGTTTATGGTGTCGGTTCTCAAGGTAGTAATTATATTAATGCTCAAACCGGATTACAATTAAATAAAGATTTCTTAAAGTCAGAAGCAATTGCTTGGATAGCAATTAATGCTCCAGGTTTAACTTATGACGCTGATAAGTGTCGTAGAGATATTGGATATATTGTTGACGCAATTTCATATGACGTTCAACATGATTGTAATGTTGGTATGTTAGATGTCGCAAGAATGTATTTTGAAAATGGATTATCTATATTACCTGCAGATCAAAGATCAGCAACATCACAATTATATACTCACTTAGGTAATGTTTCAGAATTATTAGTAACTAAACAAACTGTTACTCCAACTGCGGGTAATACAACTCCACAAGAAAAATTAGGATTTGGTCCTGTTGCAGCAGGTATTGCTCAAGATGTACAAGATGGTTGGAATTTAGTTGCAGACGTTATTGCAGCAAATACATTTGATGCAGCTCCAGCAGCAAGAGAGGCTCAATCAACTCTTGGAACAGATTACGATTATAATGTAGAAGCAGCAATCATTGGTGGAAGACTTTCAACTCTTTCTACTGGTGTAACTAAGTACTTAAAAGATCAATTCAATTATTTAGAATATAACCAAAACAAATGTAGAAGAGATGTTGGTTATATGGTAGATGCATTATCACACGATATCCAATATGGTGGTAATAGTGCAGTTTGGAATGCAGCACAAATTTATTTTGTAAATGCAGTTAACTTACTTCCTGTAGCACAAAGAGAACCTACAAGAAGAGCATTTACTCATATGGCAGACGTTGTTTGGGATATTATTAGAAACGAAGAAATTACTGTTAAGACAGGTAATCGTTGGACACCATCAAGTGCAACTTATGATGTATCAACTGGTGAAGCAGTTCTTACAATTGGTAAGCATACTCTTAATGCAGGTGATTATATCAAACTTGCTAAAGAGAGTTTAACATTTAGTTGTGGTTCTCCTGCAGTTCAAATTTCTCATCCAAGAACTACCGATCCTGCATTTGATAAGCCATTAAAGATTACATCAGTTGGATTAAATACAATTACAGTTAATGTTGGCTCTGCTAAAGGATATGATGGAGCTCATACATTTGTAAGTGCTTCTAAGAATGCAGTTACTCAAATTACTGGTAATCATATTAAACAAGATAGATCAGGTTTAGTTGCTAGAAGAAGAATTGCTAACGAAGCTAAAGAAAAAGCAATGATTATTGCAAATGTAGTTTACGAAAATAATCCTACTGCATTACCATATAAGGTTGAGCCATTACTTGATTGGGCTACAGCAGATCTTAAAGATTCTAAACAGATTCTTGATCGTGCAAACGAGTCATTAACTAAGGATATGATTAACTTTATTACTAAAGAATACAAAGGTTTAAGTTATCCTCAAGATAAATGTAGAAGAGATGTTGGTATTATTGTAGATGCATTATCACATGATATTAACTATAACACTAACTATGCTACTAGATTAAATGCTAACATGTACTTTAGTTATGGTACAAGTGTTTTACCATACGATCAAAGACAACAAACTGCAGAGTTCTATGCTGAAATGGCAAACTATGTAAGTGATATTGTACAAGAATTAGCTCCTGGACAAGATGTTTCAGGTGTAGCAAGTACTTCAGCAATTGGTGAAGAAGTAGCAAGCTTAGTTAGAATTATCGAAGAAGCAATTAGAAGAGATAGTTTAGATGCAGTACCAGAAATTAGAGAGCCTGATACTTCATGGGTTGATGAAGATTTAATTTGGGCTGGTAAAGAAATTGATGATAACTTAGATGTATTATCAGATGAAGTTACTACATGGATTAATAAAGAATATAACGTATTAGATTATGATAAGTCTAAGTGTTATAGAGATGGTCATTACTTGTTAGATGCATTTAGTTTCGATCTTAACTACGGTGGTAATTCTGCTTCAAGATGGAATGCAGATTTCTACTTCTGGAATAACATCTTTAGAATCCCAGCCGATCAGCAAGTTCCAACTGGACAAGCATATCGTGTATTAGGTAGATTAGCTCGTGATTGTGTTCTTGGTAAATTACCTGGTCAGGTTGTAAGAACCGATGTTAGTACTAAGGCTTTATCAGAAGAAGCAGAAGAGTTAGGAATGATTTTCTATAGAGCATTCTTAAATAACGATGTTAACGCTTTAGGTCCATTAGTTGAGCCTAACTTCGATTACGATGATAATAAAGAATTTAAGTTTGCTAGATTAATCTTAAATAATAATAGAATTAATCTCCAAAAAGAAGTACAAAGATTTATTGGAATGACTTATAAGTTTATTGACTTACCTAAGACTAGACGTGATGCTGGAAATATTCTTGAGTTTATTGCTAATGACTTCAAATATACTAATCCAACAAATGGTGATGAAGGTAGCGATCAAGGTACAAGATCAGTAGTAGCAGCATTATTTAATATTGATTCTAAACATGTATTCCCAGTATTTAATCCACCTACTTCATTCTCTGGATGGCAAGATTTAAGATTTAAGGGTACAGTACAATCTCAAACACAAAGAGATGCATTAACTGGTATGAAACGTAACGATGCTTATATTATTCCAACTAGCTGGAATGGTAATAGATATGATGGTGTTATTCATTATTGGAATGGTACATCTTGGGAAACTGCAGGTAATAATAATGTAGATCTTTTAGAATCATTCTATTTTGCTTGGCAACAAATGAGAGATTATATTACTGGTAATTTAAGTCCTAATTTAGCTCATACACAAATGGTTAATGGATTATTTAATGATGTACTTATTCAGGGTGTATTAAGACCTAATTTCTTAACATTTGGTTCGTTAGTTGAATCAATTGCTCACCAGTTTAACGGTGCATCAGCAGGTGTTAATAGAAACGCATTACCACTTAACTTTAGAAACTTAGGTTCTGCTATTTCAGCAACAGCTTCTGTTCTTTCCGAAGATGGTGGTAGAATTAGATGGTCTGGCGCAGATGAATTGAACAACCAATACTTTGCAAGAGGACTAAGAATTAATGGTAGAACGGGTAGAATTGAAGGAAGACCGTTTACCTCTTCAGTGAGAAAACTTGCGAGACGTGCTTCTAATAGTAGAGCAGCCTTGTAAAAAATAGATAAATAACATAGATAATGATTATAAACATAGGAAAAATTTAAAATGGCATACACAACTTATATAGAGGCAAATACAGGAATCACAATCGTTGAGACTTCCCAAGCGCCTGACGCGTTGCCGATAGGAAAAAATTTAGAATTATCAACCAATTGGCAAGAAGTTATTACGGTTCCAAAATTTGAGGTACCAGAACTTGTATTTGGTGGATCTACTACAGTTGAGCCGGGCGTTGGTGAGGTAATCTCTCCATTTATTATTAGTAATAAAACTGCAAATACTGTTAATTTAGATGTTAGAATCTATAGATTTGAGCAAAATGATAATTATTATCTAATTAGAAATATGCCTGTGCCGGCTTATGATACTATTCCAATTCCACTTAACGGACAGTTTTTTGCGTCCGGTGATCTTTTGGAAGCGAAGTGCGATACTAATTTAGCACTTGATGCAACTATATCATATACAATTGGCCAGTCAGAAGAATATGACGTTGATTAATGAATAAAATTTTGAAGGAGAAATAAATGGCTTTTCGTTCTATAAGTGGTAGCAGGATAATTGGTAGTGGTAAGCCACAACCAACTCCTATTACATTAGATCCAAGTCCTTACGAAGGATCTTTGGTATATGGCGATGACGGAAAAGTCTATCTTTCAGATGGTACTTCATGGGTTGAGCTTGGTCAAGCTAACGGTACAGTACAAGGTGTTCAAGGTATTCAAGGTGTTCAAGGTATCCAAGGTGCTTATGGACCAGGTTTTACTATTGTTGGTGAAACAGCAGATGGCAATACTTCAGTATTAGAAACAGAATTTCCAGGATCAAGTGTTGGTGATGGTGTAATTGACCAATCAGATGATACACTTTGGATCTATGTAGGTGGTTCTGATCTTTGGATTAATGTTGGTTCATTTAGAGGTGTACAAGGTTTCCAAGGATTACAAGGTGAAGCAATTCAAGGTGTTCAAGGTATTCTTGGTGACGAAGGTATTCAAGGTTCTCGTGGTTTTATTGGTTTCCAAGGTATTCAAGGTATTCAAGGAACTCAAGCAGCACAAGGTGTTCAGGGTATTCAAGGAATGCAAGGCACACAAGGTATTCAAGGTGTGCAGGGTGTACAAGGAGTACAGGGCATACAAGGTATTCAAGGCGATCAAGGAGTTCAGGGTGTTCAAGGCCCGCAAGCATTCCAAGGTGTACAAGGTACACTAGGTCTCCAAGGTTATAATGGCGATGATTCAGGTAGTGTATATGAATACAGATTATCATTAGCTTCAAATACAAAACAAGATCCAACAGCAGGTAAATTCTTAATTGATGGACCAACAAGTAATACTGCAAACTTTGCAAATACTACACAAATCTGGATCGACGATTTAGATTTTTATAATGTAGATTTAGAAGGATTATTTACTGCTGCAGCAACTACATCTTCTAGTAGAAAGATGTATATGAAAGTTACTCAAAGGGGTGATCCATCAAATTATGTTACATTTGGTGTCGATGGAATGACCAACCAACCAGGTGCAAATACTTATTGGGAATTTGATGTACAATATATTTCAGGCGATGCTGTTTTAGGAGACTTTAGTTATAACACAACAGAAAATCCTTTATTAGTATCATTTGATATTACCGGTGATCAAGGTGTTCAAGGTGTTCAAGGAATGCAAGGCACAACTGGTATTCAAGGCACTCAAGGTGTACAAGGACCTCGTAATTTCCAAGGTGTACAAGGTTTACAAGGCGAAAAAGGTACACAAGGCACAACTGGCATTCAAGGTACACAAGGCATTCAAGGTCTTCAAGGCATTCAAGGTGTACAAGGCACACAAAGTGTACAAGGTATTCAAGGCATTCAAGGAATGCAAGGTATTCAAGGCTTACAAGGTTCTAGAGGTGTACAAGGTTTCCAAGGATTACAAGGACATACCGGTGATCACGGTGGATTAACTTGGGAATGGCAATATGAAAGTTTCAAAACTCCAGGTGCTTCAGCAAAATATTGGAGAAATAATTCTACAGATATTAGAACTGCTAACACAATTTATATTGATGATATTCCTAACAATCAATATAATAATGAATTAGACGAATTCTTTGATTATATTGCTACTTTACCTGGCAATCCAAAAGGACAAATGCTTATTGAAAGTACTGCAGATAATGATGGTCCATCTGGTCATCACTTTGTAGTTTATCAAATAGACGGATTTAGTTGGGATAGCGGAACTAAATCATATGGTATTTTTGATGTCACGTATATTGCTTCTGGTGGTGTTGCATCTTACGATTGGGATAATGTATTAAATGATCATGGTCCTAATACACTAATTACATTTACACCAGCCGGTCCAGAAGGTATTCAAGGTACTACAGGTATTCAAGGTGATACTGGTATCCAAGGTCTTCAAGGTAGCATCGGTTATGATGGTGGAATGACTTTCAAATATACATTTAATTCAAGTACATCGGGCGGTTTTCCTGGATTAAATGGTTGGTCATTAAATAATAGTGACGTTGCTAATGTAACTGAGTTTTGGATTGATGATCTAACAGACACCGGTAAAAGAGTTGATGATTTATATAACTACTTAGCTAATAATACAGCAGATCCAAAAGGTCAAATTTTTGTTCGAACAGAAAAAGACGCTAGCGGAGATTATGAGTGGTTATTATATAGTTATGATAACTGGACTTGGAGTTCAAATACTTCGCCAGACTGGGGTAATTTTGATGTAACTCTTATTGATCAAGGTTTATTAGGTGGAACAGATTCAAATCCTGGAACAAGTTGGACTACAGGAGTTGTTCCAACTTACGGGTCAGATGCATATATTACTTTCATCCCAGCTGCATATGGTCTCCAAGGTATTCAAGGTCCTATTGGTATTCAAGGTGACTTTGGTCCACAAGGTATTCAAGGTGCTCAAGCTGCGCAAGGTATTCAAGGTATTCAAGGTGACTTTGGTCCACAAGGTATTCAAGGTCCTCAATCAATTCAAGGTATTCAAGGTATAAACGGTATTCAAGGTGCTCAAGGTTTTGCAGGAGCATTTGGTGGTGCATCATTTGAATATAATTATACACCTGATATTTCTCCATCAGCACCAGCTTCAGGATTATTAAAGTTTAATAATTCAGCTCCTTCTAATGCTACAATATTAAGAATGAATGATGTTGAAGCAGGTGGAACTAATATTGAAACATGGTTAGCAAGTTTAGATGATGCTGCTGGTAACTTTAAAGGATTTATTAAGATTCTTTCAATAGATAATCCTGAGGTATTCTTACTATATAACTTAACAGGATTAACACAGTTTACAAACCACTTTGACATGAACATTACTTATGTTACTGGCGCTAGTGGTGCAACATCTACATATTTTACAAATAATCCAAACGTAATCTTTACATTCTCGAGAGCTGGTGATGCTGGTCCTCAAGGCATACAAGGCACAGACGGTGCGCAAGGTCTACAAGGTACATTAGGTTTACAAGGTGCTCAAGGTTTAGGTCTTCAAGGTACACAAGGTACATTAGGTACACAAGGTGCTAGTGGTTTCCAAGGTGTACAAGGTTTTCCAGGATTAATTGGTCCGCAAGGTATTCAAGGTGCTACGGGTATTCAAGGTGGTCCAGGTTTCCAAGGTGCAACAGGTTCATTTGGTGGTGTAACATTTGATTATACATTTAGTACAGATACTCAAAACGTAGATCCTGGTGTAGGTAAATTAAAATTCAATAACACAGCTCTAAATTCAGCTACTACGATGTATATTGATGATAGAGATGATAGCTTTACAGATATTCAACCTTTCTTAAGAACTATTGATGATTCAACTAGTACAATGAAAGGTCACTTTAAGGTTACAGAAAAAGCCGATCCTGCAATTTTCGCAGTATTCCAGATTACCGCTTTAGCAGAAGTTTCTGGTTATTTTTCAGTTACTTGTAGTTATGTAAGTGGATCTACTACTTCATTCCCGGATGGCGAAGATATTATTATTACATTTGCTAGAACTGGTGATATTGGTGATCCAGGTCCGGCCGGTCCTCAAGGTACAGATGGTGGACAAGGTGTACAAGGTGTTAGTGGAATTGGTATTCAAGGTATTCAAGGTACACAAAGTATTCAAGGTACACAAGGTTTCCAAGGTACTGCAGGTTTTGTTGGTGGCGACGGTACACAAGGTACAGATGGTGCACAAGGTATTCAAGGCTTACAAGGTGAGCAAGGTGAAGGCGGAGACGAAGGTATTCAAGGTTTCCAAGGATTGCAAGGTAGCTTTGGTCCACAAGGTATCCAAGGTGGTGGAGGTTTCCAAGGTACTCAAGGTATTGGTGGTGTAGGTGCTACTGGTGTACAAGGTTTCCAAGGCTTACAAGGTATATCTAATCAAGGTATTCAAGGTGTACAAGGTGATACTGGTCCTGCTGGATTTGGTAATCAAGGTCCACAGGGTGCGCAAGGTTTCCAAGGTACAGGTGGTGATGGAGGCGTTCAAGGTGTTCAAGGTTTATTAGGAACTGGTGCACAAGGCTTCCAAGGCTCTCAAGGTACTGAAGGTGACGCTGGTGGTCAAGGTACTCAAGGTGTTAGCGGAGAAGGTAATCAAGGTGTACAAGGTTTCCAAGGTCCTACTGGTATTGGTGACGAAGGTATTCAAGGTATAGGTGGTTTCCAAGGTATACAAGGTATAACAGGTGAGGAAGGAACTGAAGGCTTCCAAGGTCCGCAAGGCATCCAAGGTAGTTATGGTATTCAAGGCTCGGTTGGTGATCCAGGTGTAGGTGGTGGCCAAGGTGTACAAGGTCTGCAAGGTGATTTAGGTTTCCAAGGTCCTATTGGTGCAGGTGCTCAAGGTTTACAAGGAATACAAGGAATACAAGGTTTAAATGGCTTCCAAGGATTTACCGGACAAGGTGTACAAGGTATGCAAGGTACACAAGCATTCCAAGGTGTTCAAGGTTTATTAGGTTTCCAAGGTATTCAAGGTTTACAAGGACCTGGTATTCAAGGTGGTGTTCCTAACCTACAAAATATTCACGAAACTGGTTTACAAGGTACTCCAGTATTTATTGCAATGTTTGAAGGTGGAGCAACTCATAGACCGATTATGGGTACAACTGGTCCTAATCCAGGTGGTGAATCTAACTTCTATTATACATCTGATGCAGATACATTAACAGTCGAAAATTTAGAAGTTGCTGGTAATATTACAATTACTGGTGATTTAAATGCAACCACATTTGCTGGTGGTGTAGGTGATGACTTACATTTCACATCAGATATAGCAGCGACGTTTGGTGGTTTAGAAGCAACTCCATATGTGCGAGCTTATTGGGAATCTACAGGAACTAAATTTACTTTTGATGCAAATTCAGCAGTAACAACCACATTTACTGTTACTGATAGTCAAACTAGTGTTGATAGATTATCATTAGATATCTCAACTGGTAACTTAACAATAACCGGTGATGTAGAATCTTTATCAGACGAAAGACATAAAGAAAATATAGAAACAGTTAAAGATGCTTTAAGAAAAGTAGTGGAAATGAGAGGTGTTTATTATAATATGATACACAATCCAGATGTAAGATCTATCGGTGTTATTGCGCAAGAAGTAGAAAAGATTTTACCAGAAGTAGTACATACTGCTGATGATGAAAATAAAACAAAGAGTGTTGCTTACGGAAATATGGTTGGTCTTCTCATCGAAGCAATTAAGGATTTGAAAGATGAAATCGATCAGCTTAAGTCTGACTAATCCTCATTCTTTTAAAAACAAATTGTTAGGATAAAAAAGAGAGGGGGCCTAAAGTTGCCCCCTTTAAATTATAAATATAAAGAAAAAGAGATTATTACATGAGTTCTCAAGTAAATATTTACATAGATAAGAATGCGGATTTCAGGTTAACAATAGAATTGTTTGACGAGGAAGATCTAGATCTACCTATTGATTATTATACATTTTATGCTGATATGAAAAAGCTGTACTCAGAAAAAAGAGCAGCTGAATTTGAGATACAAAAAGCAAACAATGACATCACACTTGTTTTAGGTTCTGATACTACAAGTATTTTAAAAGAAGGAAAATATAAGTATGATGTGCTTATGAAAAAACCAACTGGAGAATTATCAAAGATTGTTGAAGGTCTAGCATTCGTAGTACCTACAGTAACGGAGATTTAAACTTTGAGTGTTAAAGTAAAAGTTGGTCAACCGCATAAGCTAAGAGTAGTAGCATCTGGCGAAAAGCGTCCTGTAATTGTACCAGATTCAATTACCTTAGGTATAGATACTGTCGGTCAATACATTGCTCGTATTGATGGTGGGCAAGGTATTGTTGTATTCCCAGAAAGTGATATTGAATCAGCAAACATTGTTATTTCTCATGCTAATACATCTACAGAAGTTAGTAGTAATAATGGTGGTTTAGAATTTGTAAGTAATGTTGATATTGATAATTTTGGTCATATTACTGCATTACATAATACTCAATTAGCCACTTCTAGTTTTACCGCAAATTCAACAGTTATTACACCAAATGATATTACATTTGGAACAACTTCTCTTACACTTGGTGAATCAACAAATACTTTAGATGGAATCAGTTTAACTGGTGTTCCTCAAATTTCTGGTGTTATATCAGGTGCTAATAATACAATAGATTTTAATGCTACTAGAATAACAAATATCGCAGACGCTGTTAATGATCAAGATAGTGTTAATAAAAGATTTTTAGATACTGCAATTGCAGGTGTAGAAGAAAAATTCAAAGTAGTAGAAGATCCTATTCTTCCTACTGATGCTGCAAATAAAAGATATGTAGATAATTTTGTACAAGGATTTGTAGTTAGAGGATCGGCAAAAGCAGCAACAACAGAAAATTTAGATGCTACTTATTATTCAGGTAATACAACATTTGCTTCAACATTAACATTTACTCCAAGAGCAGTTTTATATATTGATGACGTTGGAATATGGGAAGAAGGTGATAATATTGTTGTTAAAGATCAAACAGATCCAAGACAAAATGGTTCATATGATCTAATACAAAAAGGTTCTACTGGACTTCCTTGGGTTTGGCAAAGAGCTCAATTCCAAGATCAAAACGAAGAAATTCCTGGATCATATGAATTTGTAACTGATGGTACAGAAAACGCTCACACTGGTTGGGTTATTACAGTTGCTGATGCTAGCACATTTAGACTAAATTATGATAATATTACTTGGGAACAATTCCAAGGTGAAGGAACATTTACAGCAGGAAGAGGTTTAACACTTAATGGTACTCAATTTGTTGTAGATAAAATACAAGATATTGAACAAATTAGTGGTAATGGTGCTATAATTTTACCAGTTGGTACGGATGGAGATAGACCTACATCTTCTACTGGTATGATTCGCTTTAATACAGAAGCAAATCAATTTGAAGGTTATGATGGAATTGCTTGGTCTGGTCTTGGCGGTGTAATTGATGTTGATCAAGATACTTACATTAAAGCTGAATCTGGTCCATCACAAGATGAAGATACCTTATATTTTTATACAAAAGGTACTCTTGCAGCAACATTAAATGCAGCAAACACAGCTCATTTCTATGGTAATGTAGATGTCGATGGTGATGTTACTATCGGTGGTAGACTTACTATTGGTAATCAAGAAGTTGATGAAGTACAAGTAGTTGCAGACTTTACATCTAATTTAATTCCTAAAACAGATTTAACTTATAATCTTGGTAAAGCTGGTTCTCAATGGAACAAAATGTTCATTGGACAAATTGGAAATGATTCAAGAGTAGTTAACTTTAGTGATACTGGTGCTATTAAAGTTCCAACAGCTAATACAAGTTTAAGACCTACTCCTTCAGCGGGTATGTTCCGTTTCAATACAGATGATGGAAGATTTGAAGGATACGATGGTACTCAATGGGCAGGCATTTCTGGATCAGTAATTGATATTGACCAAGATACAAAAATTATTGCTGAGACAAGTCCTAATGCAGATAACGATCAATTAATGTTCTATACTGCTGGCACAAAGCGCTGGCAAATTAATTCTGATGGTGATACAGTATTCGGATCAACAGGTAAACTAATTGTTGATTATACAACTGGTAATCTAGAAGTTAATTCAAAGATTACTGCAAATAATAATTTAGTTTTAGATCCAGCTGGCGTTATTAGTGTTGCTAATAACACTCTTACAGATCTTGCAAGTCCAGTTAATCCTGGAGATGCGGTTAATCTTGGATACTTAGAAGGAGAATTTTCTTCTGATTTAACAATTGTAGATGGAGCAAATACCTATTCTACAGAAGTCAATTTATTAAATAGCCCAACATTACAAATGGGCACTGGTCTTGAGATTGAAGAAATATCTCAAGCAAATAATTCATTCACAATTGGCATTGAAAACTCTGGTGTACAAGCCGGTATTTACGGAAATGATAACTTCGTACCTCGTATTCGTATTACAGAAGATGGTCGTATTGACTTTGCTACTGATATTCCAGTTGAGCTTCAAGCAAATGCTATTCCAAACTTTACAGAAACAACTCGAGATATTATTGGTTTAATGATTTCTGATGGTATGGCTAATAATATGAATGAAGGTGCATATTTAGTCAATGATGATTTAAATAACCAACTATATATAGAAGTTGAAGATCCATACATTTCTTTGGGAGGAGATTTATCTGGCAGTAGCCAAATGATAAATCTTTCTAATACAACTATTAATGCTACAATTACTGCTGATTATATTTCTAATGTAGTAACAGATGCAAATAGCGGTATTATTATTACACATACTGCAGGTCCTGATTCAAATTCTGAGATTGAAGTTGATTACGCAGAATTAAATACAAGATATATTACAACTTCTGGTGGTACATCAAATGGTGACATCTATGCACCAAAATTTGTAGACGCAGATAATAATCTTTTCTATTTAGATCCAGCGGGAACTTCTAAACTTAATAGAGTTGATTTTGGTACAGGAACATCTGCTCAAATTAGAATGCTTGATGGTCCAGGATCATATACAACATTATATTCAGGTTCTGGTAAAATTGGTTTCCTTGATAATACATATAATTTTGGTATGTATTTTGAAAGATCTACTAGAAATTTATGGATTTCAAATAACATAACTGCTGCATCATTAATAGATATAAGTGATAACACTAAGATAGTTAATCCTTCTGGAACATCAACAATATGGAATATAGAGGTAGAAAATAGATTTGAAGCAGGTGGTTTACAAATTGGTGGAGGTATTGGAAATAATAAAATTAGAGGTGCCTCTTTAACTCTTGAAGGAACTAGCGGAAATATAACTTTAGCGCCATCGACTAATATTGTTGATGTTGATAATTCAAAAATTATTAATCTTGCTACACCAACAGCAACAAATGATGCTGCAACAAAAGCTTATGTAGATGGAGTTGCACAAGGACTAAGAGTTATTCCTCAAGCTATTGCTGGTACAACAGAAGATTTAGGTGGTAGTTATAATACAGGAACTGGAACAATTACAGCATCTGCAAATGGTGCATTCGAAGTTGACGACGTAACAAATATTTCTGTCGGTGATTTAATTCTTGTTAAAGATCAAACTGCATTATTTGAAAACGGAACGTATGAAGTTACAACTGTTGGTGATACAAATACACCTTGGGTACTTACTAGAAGTGAATACTTTAATGAAACAAGTGAGATACCAGGATCATTCCAATTTATTACAGACGGTACAGAAAACGGAAGTACTGGTTGGGTAATAACAGTTTCAGATGCTGAAACATTTACATTAGGTACTGATAGTATTGTTTGGTATCAATTCTCTGGAGCAGGTACATATACTGCAGGAGAAGCATTAACACTTACAGGAACAGAATTTTCTATAACAGATGGTGATATAGAAAACGCAAAACTAGCTAATCCTAATATTACTATAGCAGGAGAAAGCGGAAATAACCAGGTGATTGCACTGGGAAGTACTTTAACATTTGAAGCAGGAGAAGGTGTAGATACAACTATTTCTGCTGGTAAAGTAAATATTGCAGTCAATGAATTAGATGGTGGAACCTTCTAAATTATAAGTAATATAAAGCCTATATAGGTTAATTAAAATTTAAGGGACATAGATATGTCAACAACTATTAAACTCCGCAGGAGTTCTGTAGCGGGCAGAGTACCGACTACATCACAATTAGCACTTGGTGAAATCGCTATCAATACAGCTGATGGTAAGCTGTACTTCAAAAAATATGATCCCGTTGCAAATCAAGAATCAATTATAGATGTTTCTGCAGACTTAGATGCAAGTGCAATTCTTGATCTGCTTAAAACAGTAGATGGAGCAAACTCTGGATTAGATGCAGATTTATTAGATGGTGAATCAGGCGCGTATTACTTAGATTATAATAATTTTACAAATGTCCCTCCCGCAACATTAGATCTCACATTAGCAGGAGACATTACCGGTAACGCATTCTCAAATACCGGTGTAATGACACTTACAACTGATATTGCAAATTCAGGTGTAGTAGCAGGATCATATGGATCCGCATCTCAAATTCCTATTCTTACTGTTGGTCTTGATGGTAGAATTACATCAATGTCAAACACTGCTGTAGCAGGTGTTGAAGACTTTTATTGGACATCAAGCAATAGTACTTTATTATTACAAACTGGAGATGGTACAGAATATCCAGTTGTAATTGATACATTCGACGAAATTAGTGTTACAGGCGATGCAACAGTAGATGGTTTATTTACTGGTAATACAGCGGTTTACGAAGGTAACGTTATAATTCGAGGTGATCTAACAATCTTAGGTCAAGATACTAATGCTGCGGCAACAACAGATTTAACTGCAAATAATGTTACTGTTAATGGAGACTTAACAGTTAATAATGATATTATTGTTAATGGTTTAGTAGATGGTCGTGATATAGCAGCAGACGGTGCTAAACTTGATTTATTAGAAGATGGTTTAGATCTTACATTAACCGGTAAAGTTACAGGTACTGCTTCATCTAATACTGGTGTAATGACATTAGCAACTGAGCTTGCTAACACTGGTGTTACTGCTGGATCTTATGGTTCTGCAACAGCAATTCCAGTTATTACAGTAGATGAAGATGGTAGATTAACTGCAGCAAGTACAACATCAGTCGCTGGTGTTGATGATATTGGTTGGGTAAGTGCAAATAATACATTACAATTAGAAACTGGCGATGGATCAGTTTATGATGTAAATATTTCTTCATTTGGTTCTAATGTTAGTATTAACACCGATTTAACTGTTGGTACAGGTACTGCAATATTAAGAACAGATAATGCTGCACAAGAAGTTAGAGTTGGTGACGGATATAATTCATTAGTACTTAGTGGAGCAGGCGATAGAGGTATAGCAACACCTGGTGGTAATATGTATCTCAATCCTGGAGCGCCTGCACCAGATGCTTTTTATTCTTCAGCCATTGGTGGTAATGGTATTCAACTATTTAATAATGGTGGTGCAATTATTAGTGGTGGTACTATTTCAACATCTATATATCCATTTGCATCAAGCAGTGATGGTATTGGTACAGGAGAAGGTGTACAATTATTTGGTGCTGATGGTCCAGTCGTATTAGGATCGCATGGCGATAATGTTATTATACAAGATTTTACTGAATCAGTAGAAATTAAAGCATCCACAACTTCTACAAATACTACAACAGGCGCATTAATTGTTACAGGTGGTGTTGGTATTGGAGGCGCTCTTAATGTTTCTGGTAATATTGGAGTTGGTGGAACAGTTGATGGAAGAGATCTTGCAATTGACGGAGCAAAACTTGATGGTATAGAAGCAGGAGCAACAGCAGATCAAACTGCGGCAGAAATATTTGCAGCAGTATTAACATTAGATGGTCCTGGATCTGGTTTAGATGCAGATAAAGTAGATGGATATGACGCATCTGGTATTTTCGATGAAGCCGCTAATACTGCCTCAAGCTTAATTGGTAATGGTGAAGTATCTATAAATCCTGGTACTGGAATATCAGGTGGAGGTTCTTTCAATTTAAACGATGCTAATAACTCGGTTATATCTATTTCGCATGCAGATACATCATCTGTAGCAAATACTTCATTAAGTGGTGGTAATGTTGTTACAGGAATTACTTTTGATACATTTGGTCATACTCAATCTGTTTCTTCAACCGATTTAGATGGTAGATATTATACAGAAGCAGAACTGGATGCAGGTCAATTAGATAGTCGTTATTATACAGAAACAGAAGCAGATAATAAATTTGTAGATGTAACTGGCGATACAATGTCTGGTGATTTAAATATTAATGCAGATATTAATCAAAGTTCTAATGTAACTTATACTAGTAATAGTTTATCAACGGCAAGTACTAATCAAGTAGTAGCATTTTCGTTCTTTTATGGAGACTATGGTGGCGGAGAATTTTTAGTGCAAGTAGAAAATGGTACTGAAAAACATATTACTAAATTATTAGTAACACATGATTCAGCAACAGCTATTGCAACTGAATATGGTACAATATTTACCGGAACTTCTTTAGCAGAGTTTGATGTTACTATTTCAGGAAGTGATTGCCAATTATTAGTTACACCTGCTTTTGGTACAACAACAGAAATAAAAATACAAGCAACGTTGCTTACATCATAGGTAATTTTATAAATAAAAAGATATATAAAAATTTAATTTAATAGCCAAACTGGGGAGAGTGAACCGTAATGGCAAACAATAACAAGTTCAGAGTAAAGAACGGACTCTTGTCTTTAGAGAGTGTCGTCATAGGTACATCTTCCTACGGAAGTGAAATACTTACAGTAGTCGGTGATTCTAAATATACCGGCACATTTGAAGTTAACTATTCCACATCTAATACAGCAAGCATTAGTATTAATAATACTAGTGGAGTTAATGCTACAATTGCTAATTTCACATCATCTTCAAGCCACGCAGATGGTTTAACAATTACTTATACTGGTGGTAATGATTATAAATTAAGTAATGAAGATAATTTTATTAAATTTAATAACGATATTGATGGTATCGAAATTGGATATAATAATAGTGTTGACATATCATTTGATTCTTCTGGTATTACATTTTTCCGCGAACCAACTTATAACGGCAATGTATTTTGGAATGCCGGTAATGATGGTGCTAACTCAGGATTAGACGCTGACTTACTTGATGGTTTAGATTCATTACAATTCTTAAGATCAGATCAAGACGATACTATGAATGGTAGTCTTGTTATTAATGGTGATCTTACAGTAACTGGTAATACAACAACTGTTAATACAGAAGAGATTTTACTTGCTGATAATATTATTACTCTTAATAGTAATTATACAGGAAGCACTCCATCAGAAAATGCTGGTATCGAAGTTGAAAGAGGTACTTTAGATAACGCATCATTTACTTGGATAGAAGCTTCTGATAAGTGGCAAATTGGTGGTGTCTCACAAGGTTTATTAATAGGTGATTCTTCTAGTTTAACTGGTACAATTACATCTTTTGCAAATTCGTTTCCTATAGAGGCCGGTGGTGCTTCTGGTGTAGGTAATGGTACCGTATATCTTTCTGGTAAGCAAGGTTCTACATTTGCAGACGCTGGTATTGCATCATTTTGGAATCAGTCTGGAGTATCTTATGGTGAGGTACTTTATGGAGGAAGTCCAAAATTAAGAGCAACTAGTACTGGTGCTGTAACTTCTGGAAATCATGCTGTACAAGGTACATTAACTGTTGGTACTGGTACAGGTGGTGCTTACATTTATATGGATGGCGCTGGTAATAATAGAACAATTTATTCTTCTGCTGGTGAAATTGGTTTTTTAGATACTACATTTAATTATGCCGCAAGATTAGATACAAATGATGACTGGATTGTAGAAGAAAACGTTTATGGTAAAAGTTTTGTAGATGTTGAAGATAATACTTATTTGTTAGATCCTGATGGAAATTCAGTATTAAATCAAATTGGTATAGATGAATACATTAAGCATAATGGAGATTCAGACACAGGCATCCAGTTCTTAGGCGATACAATAGATATTCAAACTGGTGGTTCAAGTAGATTAAAAGCCGATAATAATTTTGTATATGCTTTTAATGACATTAAAGGTACATCATTTATTTCTTCTGCAGATACTAACTACTTAGTTGATCCGGATGGTAATTCACAGCTTTATAATTTAAATGTTTATACTGGTACAGCTAATGCTCAAATTAGTATTGGTTCTAGTGCAACAGAAAGATTCCAAATCCAATCAACAGACGGTCAAGGATATATTCGTTATTATCAAGATGAAACAAATGCGACAGATCATTCAGTAAACTTTGAAATAGTATCTGGTGGATTTGGTTTAAATAGATTTAATTTTAATGCTGATGTAAATATTGGAAATAATGACTTCCTTGGTGGAACTATTTCAGTATCTTCATCATATGCAAGCATTTATTATGATGCAGATAATTTAGCATACTTTGGAGACTTTAGTAATACAGGCACCGCAATTAATACTGCTGGTAGAATTACAGCAGCAGCTGGTACTTTAGCTTTACCAACATACTCATTTGAATTAGATAATAATACTGGTATGTATCGTTATGGTGCTGATACTATTGGATTTAGTGCTGGCGGAAATGACGAATTCAGAATTACAAGTACTTATGCTCTTGCAACAGGTGCAATGCGTTCACCTATCTATTACGATTCAGATAATACTCAATATTTTGTAGACGCAGCTGGTAATTCTCAAATGAATACCGTTGATATTGATGATTATATTAGACATAGAGGAGATCTTACAACATACTTTGGATTTGATACTAATCAAAGATTTAGAGTATTTGTAAATAATACAAGTAAATTAAGTATTGATTTAGACTCAGCAGACTTTAGTGTAAACGTTTATGCTCCTCGTTATTATGATAGTAACGATAATACTTACTATGCAGATCCTGCAGGAACTTCTATTCTTAGTAGAATTGATATTGCGGATTACATTCGTCATATTGGTGACGAAGATACTTATATTGGTTTTCCAGCTGATGACACATTCAGAATTTTCACAGGTGGAGTACAAAGATTTAATATAGATACTGATTCAGCAGATTTTGCTGTAAATGTTTATGCTCCTCGTTATTATGATTCTGACAATAATTCTTATTTCTTAGATCCAGGTAGTGCTTCAACTTTAGGCTCTATTGGTATTGATAGCGATTTATTCCATAATGGAGATACTGATACAAAACTTTCTTTTACTGATAATCAAATAGCATTTGATGCAGACTCAGCAACTAGATTAACAATTACTAGCTCTAATGTTGCAGCATCTGTTCCAGTAAGAGCACCTTATTATTATGCAACAACAGGAACAACTAATTATTTGAATGTTGGTGCATCTAGTACAGTTACAGCATTAGCACTTAGTGGTAGAATTGCACTTGGTAATTTAACAGATGTTGATAGATGGGATGATACTACTGGTAATGGTGGTATAACAATATCACCTTATGGCGCTCATGCAGCAACAAGTAATCCTCTTTTTGCAATATCTGGTGGTAATGGTAATTATGCATTAAGTCACTTAAATAGAATTGATATTGGAAATAATCCTTTATCAACAAACAATAAATTTACATCTTACTATGCAGATGGTACAGAAATCTTAAGTGAGCGTGGTGATGGTCTTAATAATTTCTATAATGTTATAGAATCAACAGGTGCATGGAGTATTATTGATACAGGTGCAACATTTGGTCTAACAGTAGATTCGAGCATGAATGTTATTGTTGGTGACCAATCTATTACATATGCTAATTCAGATGCCACTCCTATAATTGGTAGTATTAATCCTAATAAATTACATGTTAATGGATCTGTTCAATTAACTGGTAGTGATGATGCAGTTGTATTTGGAAATGGTACTAGCTCATTTATAAAACACAATGAACTTACATTTGGTGAAGGTGGTGGTTGGTATATGACCGACTCTACTTATTTAAGAGTAAGTAACAATAAAACAATTTATACATCTGGTGATATTCAAGCAGGTAGATATCTCGATTATTCAGATGCGAATTATTATTTAGATCCAGCTGGTACTTCTGTTCTTAATAGAATTGGTATTGATGATTATATTCAGCACAACGGAGATACAGATAACTATTTTGGTTTTGCTGCAAATGATACATTTAGAGTTTGGACTGGCAATACTCAAAGATTAAACATTGATAATGATTCAGCAGATTTTGCTGTAAATGTTTATTCGGATAGATTTGGTGATATATCAAATAATAATTTCTATATTGATCCTAATACATCAAATGCATTTAGATTACAAACTCCTACAGGATTTTTAGATATTGGTTCTATGAACGCAAGTTTCGTTCAGTTCCAAACAGATAGACCAGAATTTTATTTCCAAAAGTTTACTAAATTTGATGGTGGCGGTATTAGTGCTTATAGTGGAAATGATTATGCATACTTCCCAACTTATTACGATTTCAACGATAATAATTTCTATGGTGATTTTGCTGGTACATCTGTTATGGCTCGTATTACAATGCCGCAAAATACGGTTGGTGTTAGTCATTTTGGTAATGCTAATCTTCCTACTTATTACATTGGCCAAGAAATGGGTGACACTGATGGATGGAAAATTTATGGTGAATCACCGGCAGGCACAGGTACAGGTGCATTAATTCTTGAAGCTGGAAATGACTATGATGCTAACGAATCAATTCGTTTACGTCTTAAGAAAAGTGCTAGTCCATATACTTCAAAAGATGCTTTAATTGCATATTACAATTATGTATTAGCAAGCGATAGTTTTAGAGCACCAATATTTTATGATAGTAATAATACTTCATTCTACACAGATCCTGCTAGCACTTCAGTAATGAATAATGTTAGAGGTAGTAGATTTGAAATGGATACTGCTTCAAGATATATCGATTCACCAAATGGAGATTACGGTACTATTAAAGTAGAAGGTTCTACTAATGGATATGCTGGTTATGCTATTAGCAATGACTGGGCATTTATTTCAGATGGTAGTACTAATATGGGTCTCTATAATGATACTCGTAACGAATGGGTACTATACGCACAAGATAATAACTTTACTAGATTATATTCTAATGGTGTACATCAATTAAGTGCTGAAAATGGATATGGTTATGCACCTACTTCAATGCGTTCACCTATTTTCTATGATAGCGATAACAGTAATTACTATGCAAATTTTGCTGCAGGAAATACTGCTACAGCGCTGAAAGTTAATGGACAAATTGTTCGAGATGGATTTGCTACAGGAGATGTAACAACAAATAAATTACTTGTACCGCAAGATGCAAACCATTGGGTTTGGACTCCAGCAAATAACTGGGGTATGTTCTGGGCAACAACAACATCATCATTAAGTCATTTTGGTAGTGCTAATCCAAACGAAGTTATATTTGTTGGAGCAGGCGATCCTAAAGCAGCTATTGATTTAGACAACGGAGATGCTTGGTTTAAGAGAGAAGTTAGTGCTGGAAGTTTTGCAATATCTGGCGGTAATGAAAACTTAAATCTATTAAAGCAATATGGTACTGGTATTGCTGACGATACATTATTTGATGGTAACGATTACTGGGAAAAACGAGTAATTCAAACATTAACAGGTATTGAAAATCCTCCTACAACAACTACATCAGAATATACCAAAAATAATAATGGTCCATTTAATGCTAGTTATGCATTAAGAACATCTGGATATAGAACATTTGATTCAGACTTTATCGCTGTAGAACCAGGTGAAGAAATTTACGGTGAAGTTTCTGCCAGATTTATTTCAGGATCAGGCGGATTATTATACATGGGTGTTCGCCGATATGATAAAGATAAAAAGCCAATTGCAACAAATGATGGTATTACATATTTTGTTGTAGGTGGTAATAATTTAACAGACACTAATTGGAGAACATTTAGTGGGCATCATACACTTCCAACATCTCATACTCCATATAATGGATCTGATGGTGGAGCAGTTAAATATGTTCGTTTAATTTTATTAATGAACTATAGTGCTGGTGGAGCTATTAGAGAATTTGGTCCACCAATTCTTAAACGATCTCAATTAAGAGCTAATATACGTACTACATCTAATGTGTATGCACCTCGTTATTATGATTCAGATGACAATACTTTCTATTTAGATCCTGCTTCAACATCTAAGTTAAATACAGTTGATGCAAGCAACTTTAGAGATCGTGATAATACAGCAAGATATATGGATCCTGCTTCAGGCGGTAACGTTCAGGGTACTTGGAATTGGAACAATGGTACTATTGATAACTTAAACAACTTAACGTTTAATGATCCAGGTCCACAAGAAGGTATTCGTTGGAAAGGCGGTAATGATTGGAAGATTTACGAATCACCAGATAACCTAAGTACAAACTCAGGTGGTAACCTACAGTTTACTTCTGGAACTGGCAATGGTACAATGCGCATGCGTGTTGATTCTGTTGGTGATGTTTGGGCTGGTCGTTATATGCGAGCCCAGCGTTTCTATGATTCCAATGATGGAAACTACTATGCAGATCCAGCAGGTTCATCCATCTTTGCTAATTTATATCTGAGAACTGGTGGTCTTAAATTACAAAGAGATTATAACGAAAATGCCATTTGGTTTAACTCTGGAACAGATACAAACCACGTTCTTTGGAACAATTATTATGGTGGTCCTACTACTCGTGGTGCTGCAGGTTCTGGTGGCTTCGATGGTATGTATTGGAATACTTATCAAGGTCTTAGAATCCGAGGTGGTTCTGCTGGTGCCTTTGATATCGCTCGATTCAATACTAATGGTCCAGGTAATGGTAATGCGCATTTTGTACAACTTTATGCAGATAACGTAGAACAATTAGGTACTCGTGGAGGATATGGTTATGCACCTAACTCTATGCGTTCTCCTCTTTTCTATGATCAAGATGATACATCTTATTATGGTAATTTTGCTGGTACTTCTATTACCAATGTTATGCAAGCTAATAGATTCCAAACTCCAAACGGTTGGGATATTTACGATACTAATGGTGAAGAATTAAATATTCGTTCTAATAACAGTGATCATGGTCAAATCATTTTCCGCGACTCAGATAGTACTGATTGTGGTCGCATTTACTTTGACGATGATAATCATTTTGGTTTAAAAACTCCAAGCAATGAATGGGCTGTTTACATCGAGCGTGATGCTAGAGTATATTTGTATTATAACGGTACTTGGGAAGAAAGAACAGCGTCAGGATACATGGAAGCCCGCGGTTCTTACCGTGCTCCAATCTTCTATGATTCTAACGATACCGGTTTCTACGCGAATCCAAATAGTACATCAAGATTCCGCGGACTAACAGTTCTTGAAGATATTACTGCACCTGGTATTACAGGAAGCTCAGGATCTCTAAGAAGAAGAGATAATCGCATTATTGCTCCAAGTGAAGACACTGCTGGTGAATTGAAGTTTGGTTTCACTTCTTGGAACAACGACAACGCTTCGCCATACGCTGATTACTTACACTTAAGATCTTACACAGATGCTTCTGGTGGTTCAGATAACTTATTAATGTTTAAGAAATCTGGTCGCCAAATGAGATTGTGGCAACAATCTTGGGGATCAAGCACTGCATATTCTTCTTATAGTAATATCGCTGTATATAATTCTAATCCAGATGGTAGTGGTAATGACTTATATGCTTCAAGATATTATGATGAAAATAATACTAGTTATTATATGGATCCAGCTAGTACTTCAATAGTGAATATTACAAGACATGCTTCTGGTGGATATACTGAGTATCAAACTTCGGGTGGTAATATTCGTGGTTATATTCAAGCTACTGAATCAAATGATGCTCACCTAATTATTGCAACATCGGGTGGCGAAGATATTTCATTCCGTGATGGTGGTCTCGGTGGTCAATGGAATATGATTATTCGTGGTGATGGTAACGTATTAACTCTTGGATCTAATTATGCTCAACAATACTATGATCGAAACGATACTAATTATTATGGTGATTTTGGTGGTACTTCTATAATTAATTATATTGATTTGCGAGGTAAATTATACTTCAAAGGTCGCCACGCAGATTCCGCAGGATCTTCTTCGTATATCTCTCCATCGCATTTAGGCGGTAAATTACGTGATATGCTTAATAATACCGCTGCTGAATTCCATTCAGGAAATGATCAGCCTATTACTATTTACTTTAGATCTGGTGTAAATGCTCCATCTGACTTTGCATATATTTCATATGATCCAGACTATGATAATTCCGGTGAAAACGGTGCTTTAGTACTTGGTGCTGAAAATGACGGTACTGGTTCTTCTGATTATATTAGATTGCAAGCACGTACTGTTGTTGATGCAGACCAATACTCTTCTGATAATACAGAAATTATGGAATGGTACCGAGGTAGTACTCGATATGGTAGACTAAATACTGATTACCTCTGGCATAGTTCAGATATACGTTCACCGATCTTCTATGATTCTAATGATACCAATTATTATGTAGATCCTAACGGTACATCTCGAATGAACCAAGTTCGTGCAAACTACTTTACAAACGACGGTAGTGTTTCTTCAGACGATAGATTTGGTTTATACTGGGATTCTGGTAGATCTGAAGCTTACGCTATCTTCCGTGAAGGTGGTGGTTGGTCTTATCGTTATCCTGATCTACGTATTGCGTTCCATACTGGTATTAAACTTGGTGCAAATGCTGACTATAATGGTATTCGTTTCTATAATGATTACAACATGGCTGGTCAGGTCATGTCGGTTAACAACGCGACTGATCCATTGGGTGGTAATAACGTTTATGTTAATAACAGCCTACAAGCTGGTTCTTCATTAAGAGCACCAATCTTCTACGATTCAAATAATACAACATATTATATTAATCCAGCAGATAGTGGTAGAGCAGCTCGTCTTCGTGGTTATATTCAAATAGATGGAGATAATAATGACACTTGGCTAACGATGCAATCTGCTAGTAATGGTTATGCTCGTATTCGCATGTTTGGTTATGCAGGTGATCCGTGTATTGAGTTCTCAGACGCTACCAACTCTGCGGGGCAAGACCAAGTTTGGGCATTGGGTGCAGATGATCGTTATGTTGGTTCATTTGTTATTCGCTGGGGTAATAATTCTCCATTCCCACAAGATTGGACATCGCACGGTTCCGAATACTTCCAACTTAAACACAATGGTAACTTATCATTAAGTGGTGGTGAACCTGATTCTTATAGATTACATGTTGGTGGTGTAGCTTATGCTTCGTCAAGTATGCGTTCACCTATCTTCTATGATTCAGATAATACTGGTTACTATGTAAATCCAGCATCTGGATCTAATTTTAATAGTTATATAAGAGCTACCGAAATCTACGCCCGTAACTGGTTCCGTAATGATAACTCTCGTGAAGGTATCTACAACCAAGGCACTGGTGTACACGCTTATTCATATCAAGGCCAATACTATGCTATAACTGGTAACAACAACAGTTCTTCAATGAGCTTACAGTTAAGAGCTGCTTATAATGGTACAATGTGTCGTTGGATGTATGGTGATAGAACTTGGTCTGGTGACTTAAATGCGGCAGGTCAATGGCAGCTACAAACTCGCCACCAAGATGGTTACTCACCAACTCTTCGCTTTATCGAATCTAGTAACGAATCTTGGACTGGTAACATTGGTAACGACGCTGGTAAACTTGAATACCACTCAAACCGTTTCTATTTAGAATCTGGTGGTAACTCATCACTTATCGTTCAGTTCCGTCGTAATGGTTCAAACCGATCATATATTGATAACAACGGTCTATACGTTGGTACAGCTACGTCAGCAAGATGGGCTGACTTGGCGGAGCGCTATAGAGCAGATGATATCTATGAGCCAGGTACTGTACTTGGTATTAACTTAGATGGTGATTCAGAGGTTACTCTTTTCCAACCTGGTATGCCATTAGCCGGTGCAGTTTCTACTAATCCTGCGGTACAAATGAACGATATGGGAATTAAACCAGATAGTAAATCTAAGAAAGCTAAAATGAATCCATTTATTGCTCTTAAAGGACGTATTCCAGTATTAATTAATGGTACTGCTAAAAAAGGACAATGGATCATTGCAGATAAAGACGGTAGAGGAAAAGCTGTTGATTATGGCACAAAAGATATAAATACTTTTGAGATAATAGGCGTTGCAGTAGGTGATTGCGATGGTAATGGAGAAGTTGAGGTTAAAGTATAAATGCCAACATATTCACAATTAAATTCTAGTATGCAAAGTCAAGCAGGAAGTCAATTAAGAACGTTTGATAAAACCATACTATTAAGTGTTAATACTTATAGACGAGCTACACAAGGTCAGTGGTCTAGCACTGGCACGCACTATTCTTATCATAGATTTGAGTATGTAAATGCCGCTTATTCCTTATATAATAATTATTTAGATAGCGGAATTTATACAGGCGGTATTATTAGATCTGCTGATGTTACTGATTCTATAACAAGTCTTGTAAGAAGAACTGTTGATTTAATAGAAGGTAGAATAAGTAATAGGACAGTTAATGCCTATTTGTGTCACAATAGTTGTCACCAAAGTTGCCACGGCTCTAGAGGGAGAAGATAACTATGACTGCAGATAGAGGTGATATTAATTCTTGGGTGCAGTCGTATGGAGGAGCACAGTTAAGAACGTTTGATAAAACCATGCGATGGACACTTAATGTATATAGACGAGCTACACAAGGTCAGTGGTCTAGTACTGGAACAACATATGCATATTCTAGATTTGAGTATGTAAACGCATCAAACAGTATATATAATAATTATGTAGATGGTGGTATTACCAGTGGTAATTTAATGTATGCTCAGGATATTGTTGATACATTAGAAGATTTAGTAAGAAGAACCGTAGATGTAATTGAAGGTAGAATAAGTAATAGGTCAGTTAATGCTTATCTATGTCACAATAGTTGTCACCAAAGTTGTCACGGCTCTAGAGGGAGAAGATAAAAATGAGTATGCAAAAATCATATTGTAAACAAATGAGATATTCTGGTCCTGAAAGCCTGCCACCTTCGAATGCTCAGAAATTTGATGTGCTTATTCAAACAGAAGTTTTATCTGGATGCGATCATGGCTGCTTAGGATGTTTTGTTAATAAAAATATTGATAAAAGCATGAATCAGCAAATATTAGATAGAGCAAAAGAATTAGCTGATGGCGTAAAAAGAACAGGATTAAATCTTAGAGAATTTGTAATAGGACCTACAGATTTTTTTACAGCAAATAACACAAAAGAAATTCTAAATAATCAAACAATACAAGAAATAATGAGAGAGCATGTAGGTGCTCGTATTGCTGCTCCTGCTAAATTTGATTTAGCAACAATGGAAAAAGTAAAAGAAATATTTTCTATATTAGACGATGAAAATAAATTCAGAAGAGATATGATTATTGAATTTATTATGCCTATTAGTAAAATAGATCAAATGTTAGATGACGATCAATACTTTAATGATGTAATGGAAAAAATAGAGTTCTTTAAAAATGAAACTCCAAAGAAAATGGATTGGTCTTGGACATTACAAGCATCTAATGTTGTTGGTAAAAAAATAGATAAAGAAACATATAATAGAATTATACAAAAATCTCTAAATGAATACGAAACAATTGTAGAAATGAATCCTGCTTTTTCTAGAGCACCATCTACTTTTATTCAAAAAAGAAATTTAGATAGTTGGAACGAATTTTTAGGTAAAGTTATAGATGAAGATAATGCTTATAATGCTACAATGTCTATGGCTAATCTATATTGTAACTCTATTAATTTTATAGGATTAACTGTTATTCCTGGTAAAGATGGGCCTACAACGCATTTAAATGTAATGCTTCATGAACAAGCTTTCTTTTTACAAAATAAAAATTTAGATGTAACGGGTTTATCATTTGAAGAAATATTAGAAAGAAAAAATCAATTAGTAACAAAAGGTATAAATAAATCTAGTAAAGTAAAAGATTGTTCTAATTGTAAATACTCTGTTGCTTGTGCTAGCAGATTAATATTTGAAGCCCAAGAAACTTTGGGTATTGATGGATGTGTATTAAATAAAGATATACTTGATTATTATAATCCATTTGATTTTACATGGAATGACGACGCAATGGAAATATTAGGAGAGGCTTCATGATTGGACAGAGTTTATATTATTTAAATAATAAGAAATATATTACAAATACAACAAATATAGGAACTGTTGTTTTTGAATTAAATTCTTTTTATCATACAGGTGATGCTCGTGATATCTTAGTAGTTAATTCTAGTAATACCGAAGTATCAATTATTAATGATGAATATACAACCTTAGCAGAAAGTATAAGAACTGGTGCTGGTGATTATATAGCGTTTAGTGAATTTACAGATGTTGCTAACTCTGCATTTCTACAAAATAGTGATAAGTATATCATTGCATTTACTGATGAAAGCGATATGCTTAACGTATTTTCTCGTTACACTGCTGGCTTATTAGATGCTTCTGGCTTTTATGAAAACTCAAATACATCTATAAATGAAATTACAGCTGATTTTATAGAAGCAATTGTAGAATCAGACTTGGTGCTATCATTTATGAGTGATTCAACTATTTTAAATGACGCAAGACAACATTGTTTAGATACACTAGCAGATTCTGATACTCCAGCTTTTGATATTACATATCAAGATGGAAAGAATTTTAGTTATGATTTATTATTCTTTTTAAATGATACTTATCCATGCGACGGTGTTAAAAATTTAATAATTGAAAAGCTTACAATTCATTCATCTGTTTTAGCACAAGATGTTATGGAACATTTCACATCAAGACGTCATTACACTGCATACTTATTATCAGTAATAGATTGGATGAACGAGCATGCAACTGACTCAAATAATTATGCTACAGACAAAAAAGAATTTTTTAAAGAAGTATATGTAAATGCTGCTAATACTGGTAACTATACATTAGCATTTTATAAATTAGAAGAACTTTGGAATAAAGTAAAAGACGATCCAGCATTTATTGCTGCTCATGATGCTAAAGTTGCTGAATCTAGTAGTGGTTGGGAATATAATGATTTATATACAGAAATTAATAATGTATTCCCTATTGTTAAAATGGTATTACAAGGTGATTATAATATAGAAACATTGTCTGAAGATTTAAGACTAATTAATACTGATGTACAATTTTTCAGTAAAAGACAAAACAGAATACCATATTTAATTCACAAATATCCACTATAAAATAAGGTAATATTATGATTGAACAAAGTGTGAATCAAAAGAAAAAATACCAAGATAAAAAAGCATACGCTCTTCCATTAGCTCCACAAGATCTAGTTGATATATACAAGCAAAAAGAAAATGATAAAGAGTTTGTCTTGTGGGTAGACTATACAAAATCTAGAGAAAAGCTAACTGCTAAAAATATATTAATTTATCTTTCAAACACTAATTTCAAATGCCATTTTTCTGAAATAGATGAAGATTTAATTATTGAATATATTAAATCTGATTTTATGGTAGATTGTAGTTTACTTGCAAGATTTACTACTATGTGTATTAAAACCAGATTACAATATGAATTTAATATTGGTGAAGAAGAATTAACATTTTTAATGCCAAAAGATAAAATAATCGAAATAGTAGAAAATAATCTGGAGTTAATTGATGAATTATGTAATACATTATCCCAACTCATTGCTTTTGTATTGCACAAATTTTATAATGAGTTACCGGATGATATTAAAGAAAAAGAAGTAAATATTAAACCTATTATTGAAGAAATAGAAATTATTGATAAACCTGTTTCATGCGGTGTTAATGTTCTTAGAATAGTAACAGATGCTTGGGATGCTTTTTTACTTATTACATCTCGTTTCGGTTTTACTAAATATTTTAATAAACAAATTTATAATGATAAACCTACTTATTTTGGATCAGATTTATATTACGTACTAGTACATACAAAAGTAGTAGAAAATATATTAAAAATGATGCCACCAGGTACGGTAGTGGTCTCGGCTGATGATAGTCCATCTGAATAATACAAACGCCGGATATTATAATTACGACGAAAGTAAAAGTCCAATTAATAAAGATTTTTTAAGGACTGAAGTCAATTTAGATATACTTCATGGGTGCAATCAAATGTGTCCAGGATGTTTTATTCCTAGAAAAAATCTTACTGGTTTAGATAACTTAACACAACTCTATAATCTACTTAAAGACGGTAGTTATTATCCTGATGAAATTATTGTAGGTCCTACAGATATATTTGACTCTCAAAACTTTTATGATATTATAAAACATCCTTCAATGAAGTCTCTTTATGAAATTTCTGCAATAGGATATCTTACAACAATAAATCAACCAATAGAAATGGTAAAAGAAAAACATAAAATGTTATGGGATTTATATGATAATATAGATAGAATACCAGATATTGATTTTAAAATTGTATTAGATATTGATAAGTATTTAGATAATGAACTTGATGAATGGTATAAAAAATTAGAATTATTTAAAAAAGGTTCTGTGCAGTTTAGAGTAAATTATAGTAAAGATGTTTTTAAAAGAATATCATATAACGATTTATGTCAAAAAGTATATGATGATTTTAATGCACCTATCGTAATAACTCCTTCATTTTTAACTGATACAAATAGTAGAGGTAAAGTAAACGAGTATTTAAAAAGTTTTCGTGAAGAATTAATTAATCAAAAGATAGACAAAAAATGGTTAAACTTATATACATTTTTTCATGTTAATTTTAATGGATTTGGATGTCAAAATTATAGTTTCTATAATGGAAAATTATATGTAAATCCTTTTTTATATGATGCTATTATACAAAGAGATGATTTCTTTATATCAAATATAGATGATAATTTATTAGATAAAAATTTAAATTATGCAAATAAAGTAGAATGTAGTAATTGTGAATATATAATGTATTGTGCAGAACGAAATGTTCATATGTATATGGAATCAAGAAACTTAGAAACATGTGTAGCTCTTAAAGAATATATGTATGCCGATAATTAAAAACAATTTATACTACGAATTAACTACAGAAACTCAAACTAAACCAGTGTCTGCAGTAAAAATTCAACTTGATATATTAGATGGATGTCACCATAAATGTCCAGGATGTTTTGTGCATAGACGTGGTAATTCTAGTGATGAATCTCAATTAAAATCTGCATGCGACTTTGTAAGACAAATAACAAATAAAGGAATATTAGTAGATGAAATGCTAATTGGTCCTACAGACTTTTTGGCATCAGAAAACTTTTATGAAGTTATGCCAAGTCTTATTGATTTAATTAATGAGAACTCTCCTATTCTCGCATTCGTATCTACTTTAATTGATGGTGATCTTGAAAAATGGGTGAAGTGGTTAGATAATATTAACTTAGATACTGAAATAGAAATAGGTGTCGCAATTAATCCACATAAATTTCTTGAAGTTGATTATATACAAAATATTAAGAATAAATTAAAATATATTGATGAAAATATTAAACACGAAGTTACATTTACATTTGTCGTAAATATAAATGATTATGATTTAAATTATCATTCATTACATGATTTTGCAATTAAAGAATTTAAAACAACGATTGACTTTATACCATCGGTTTCTAGATCTCATAAATCAAGTATTATATTAAAAACACTAGATTCTTTTAATGATTATTTTAATAAGTTAATTAAAGGTTCTACACTTAATAATATTATGGTCGATCATTCGCATGCAGGAATGAACTATACTGTATTAAATTATAAAAAAGGTGAGTGGTATATATCTCCATTCATGTATGAAAACATGGCAATATATGATTCTATATTTAAAATTAATTCTTTTGATGATGTTGTAAATATAAATGAATCACAAATACAAAGAGCAAAAAATACTGAATGCGAAAATTGTCCTTTGTTTTTTAGTTGTTATCATAGAAAAATTATATTATTAAGAGATTACTTAGGTGTTGATAGATGTATTGCACCCAAAGAAAACATGATAAATAATATTCATAACTATAATGAAGCCGCTCAAGTCATGTATGATTGGGATGGTTATTCTGTAGAAAAAGATAAAAAAGGATATCGTAAAAAGTTTTTAATAACAAAAGACGGTGATAAAAGATTAAAGGAATTAAAAAATATATCATATGTTAAATGATAGCTGGGAAAAAATAGTTAAACATGGTGGCCAAGGTGAAGAGTTTACATCAGTAAGTTCTATGGGTCAATATAAAATTCAAGTTATTTTAGAATTACTTGAAGGTTGTTCTTATAATTGTCCAGGATGTTTTGTAAAAAGAAAAGGTAATTGGAATCCTCAGTCTATTGATATATTTTATAATTTAGCAAAAGAATTAAAAGATAATAATCATATTGTATTAGATGATATTGTTATTGGACCTACAGATTTTTATGGTGCACAAAACCTTACTGATATTATTAATAATGAAAAATTGGTACAAGCAATTTCATGGATGCCAGAAGATAATAGAAATGTACAACATAATTGTTCTATAGATGGATCACTTAATGAAAAAGATATTCAAGGTAAACTAAAACTAATAGAAGAATCTTTACTTGGAAAAACAGTAAAAGCTTGGGATGTACAAATAGCATTAGATCTTAATAAAGTATTAGATGACAAAGATTATAGAAAAGCTTTAGATGAAAGAGTAGAAACATTTGCAAATAGTAATTTAGAATTTGAAATTTCTATGGCAACTAATATCGTCGATAATATATCTGTAGAAAGAATATATGAAGCAAATAATTATATACGTAACAAATATTCTACTGTAATAGAAATATTACCATCTGTAGTAAGATCGTTTGATAATGGAAATAAACATGGTAATAAATTGTTTGAATGGAATGATTTATTAAATGATATTGCTAAAGATGTAGACTATTTTAAAAATAATATTCATTTTTTACAAGGTGATTTATCGCACAAAGCATTTCATTATTCAGTAATAGGTATTCATAATGGTAATGTTTATATGTCTCCATTTATATACGAAAATGCAGCAATATATAATGATGATTTTAAAATAGAAATTAATAATTCAATTCATGAATCTATACTTAACTATAAAAATTATGTAGTTAATGAACAAATAGAAAACAGTCATAACAAAGAATGTATTACTTGCAAATATTTAAATATATGTAGTAATAGATTAATACCTAAAGTTATGGATAATATATTTAATAACAGAAAAGAATGTATATTAAATAAACAAGTGATTGAACTTTTTGATAATGAGTATTATAATGCCAATAGTTACTGATAATTTAAAACACGCACAAGCAGATAAAGAATTTAACTTATCCTTTGATAAAGGACATGAAATTAAAGTGCAATTTAATTGTGAAGTATTATCTGGTTGTGAATTTAAATGTAAAGGTTGTTTTGTTAATAAAGTAGGATCTAATATGGGATCTTATGATAGATTAAACAAAGCAATTGATTTATTTAATGATAATGGATTTAGAGTTTCAACAATTAATATAGGTCCTACTGATTTATTTGGTAATAATAATATTGTTTCATTACTAAAAGATGAAACGTTTAGAGAATGTTTAAGTAAAGTTACCACTATTCAATTTGTTACTACATTAGAAAAAGTAGATAATGAAGTCATAGACTTATTAAATAGTATTCCAAAGAAAGATGGATTTATGTATGATGCAAATATTGCATTACAATTACCTGTTGATTGGGATAAAATTGAAAGTAAACTAAATCTACTTAATAAATTTAAAGATGATTTAAATTATTATATGGTTTATAATATGGGTAATGATGACGAATATAATAGCCAAGTACTTGAAATGGCTAAGTTAGTAAAAGAACGATTTAATTCATTACTTACACTAAACCCTTCTTTCTTTAGATCTCCTAAATCAAAATTACAAAAGCATTTAATTAATAAATGGAAGCAATATGATTTTAGCGATGATTTATATCCTAAAACAATTATCGATCAAGCTCAAGGTGGATCATTAGAACTTAACTATACTTATTGTAATGAAAGATTTTTTTGGACTCCATTCATTTATGATATTGCATTAATAGGAACATCTGAATTTGAAGTAAAAAATGAAAGCGATATTAATTCTTGGACTGAAATTAAAACAGATCAATTTATGGAGCAATTAGTTTATGCTCAAGAAACAAAAAACTGTGGTAATTGCCATAATCAAATGACTTGTATAGATAAAGGTGTATTATCTTACATGAAACATCATTCAATCACTTCGTGCGTGTTTCCCGGCGTAGTATCTTCCTAAGAAAGTACTTGGGTAATTATTCTGAAAAGCATCCCACTCTGTTTTTGGAATTAGATAATGTTCTAATTCAACCTTTTTATCAGTCATAGGATAGATAGACATTATAGGAGTTCCATATTTTAATTGTACAGTGTATTCTTCTTCTTTAATAGGAAATACAAGGAACACATTAAGAGTATGCTGATCTTTAAAATTAGCAATACCGGGTGATATTAATATATCATGTTTACGAAGATCTTCTGAGTAATGTATTTCTTTTAACATAAACTCTGTTCTATCAGATCCTTCTATAGCCCACGGACCATACAGCTTAAATACTGTTCTACCAGGATAAAGTTCTTTTCCATATTGATAATCTTCATGCACACCACCACCAATTCTGTTAAAACTTTCGATGGGCTCTGCAAGTTTTACTTTACCGTCTGGTTTTATATTAAATATAACATCAGACCATAATTTGAGTGTAATAGGTTTACGAATATAATCTGCAACTCCTGGACAAGTCTTGATTGTTGGTACTGGAATATTTACTCCAGATCTAATATCAAACTTATGAGCAAAGTTTTTAATTTTTTTCCACCAACTTGGAGGTTTAGTTTTGTATTCTAATTTTTGTAATTCAAATACACTCTTATCGTGTGTGTAACATTTCAACTTCACTTTTCTTCTCCATATAATTAAACCACATACGCATTACACAATCTGGTAAATCGCGTTCTCGGTTTTTCCAATCCCATTGTGTATAACATCTAAATCCACATTTATTCCACCATTTACATGATAAACAACCGTGCTCATCCATATAAGCTTGCATCATAGAAGCATTATCTTTTCTATTTAAAGGTGTATTAAAATCTTCTTTTGTATATCTATTCCATCTACAATTTGATGTAGAATTATCTGGAAATATTGTTACTTTATTTAAAGCCATGCAATGCATGTGATTGCTACTTTTTTCTATCAAATCTTTCATAGGATTTATATCAGGATATTTCCTATAAACAAATTTTAAAAATGCTAGGTACATACTATCAGATGGAATTAAATAATCAAAACCTTTATCTGGTATGTAATCATCAAAATAAAAATTATCAAACTTATTATAAAGATAATGAAAATATTCATCATCGTCAGCCATAAATTTTTTTATTGATGGAACTGTTGCAACCATATTAATTGATATAATATAATCTGCAAAATATTCTATATTATCTTGGTATGGTCCTTTTTGTGGTCGTCCATCAAAGTCATAAGAACAAATAATATATGAAGGAATATTTGCTGCATTTAAATCATCTAATAATTTTTTAACTAAATCTTTTTTACTAAATTGAAATGATGTTACCCAAACAACTTTTATTTTGTGATTATACTTATCATATAATTTTTTAATCTCAATAAGCAAATCATAATAAACATCGTATGCCCAGTCAGATATTCTATCTTGAAAAAGTTCTCCTCCCACCATGTTAATTTGGCAAGTTTCAACTCTTCCTTCCATTTTAATTAAATGTTCTTCTACTAATGGTATCTTAGAAAATATTTCTTCTCTAGATAATCCTACTGTAGATTTTTTATCGTGATGACAAAAAGCGCAATTTAAATGACAGTTCTCAAATAAAGTTAATTCTATCTCACCTAATTCTGGTCTCTTAGGTTCTAATAAAACTTTTATTGGTTCACTTTGTTCGTAATCCATATAACATTTCTTCTTTATAATATTCGTAAATGTCCGGAACCATTCCGTCATTTCGATCAAATTCACCTATTTGTCTAAGTATTGCATCGTATGTGCCTTCATCTTCAGAGTATGGTACAAAATACGGATCATTATTAAATAATAATTCTGGATCATCTAATACTTCGTAAAAATCTTCTCCATAATCTTCTGATAACCATGTTGCATAACAAATTGCAACCACATATGATTTAGCCGGATAAATCCATTCATCTACTTCTTCGTAAAAATGCATTACCGCGTCGTCTACTATATCATCTGATACAGTAATATCAACGTCATTTAAATCATCTTTAAATTCTGTATTAGCGAGATGATACGCTGCTTGTCTAGCTTTCCAATCTTTCATACGTAATATTTACACTTATTCGTGGTGTATCTCCTGTATAATTTTCTACCCTATGAAACCAAGTTATAGGAAAAGTTATTACCTTTCCTTTTTCGAATTCAAATGAACTAATGTTAGCATTATCATCCATAACTTTAAGTTGTCCACCTTGATTACTTTCTCCATCTATCCAAATAATTAAAGCATGTGTTCCTGGCATAACATTTTGATTACCGCCAGCGCCTTTTTCATTATGCCAATCAAAAGTATTTAGATACCCTTTATATATTGTTTTATTTAACCAACTATTTAATATTTTTAATTTAAATCCTAAAGTTTTTTCTAATATTTCTTGTATAAATTCTGTTCCATTAACAATATCTAAAGGACCATCAACATTGTTATCTTTAAGATTTTTTAGATCATTAAATATTGGATAAGAAATATCTATATCTTTAATTATAAGATTATTATATTTTAAAATAACGTTATTAATCTTATCATTATACCAATCTAATAATCCTTTATAACCATTACATCCATTATCTAAATCTTTTACATATCTATAATGTTCTGTTAAACAGTTACCATAATATACACAGCTTTTACATATATCAGATGTATTTTTATCTGGTTCTTGTTCAGCCCATTTTTTATATTCTTTATATGTATCTAATTCTAAAAAATATTCATTATCATTTTTATCAAATTCTAATACCGCATATTTTCCATTTGGAGTAATATAAACATGATCATTAGAAAAAGCATTATATCTTGCATCTAAAGAATTTCTTATATGATTCTCATTTATAAATTGGAATTTTTTTTCAATTGGACTTTCAATCCATTTTTTAACAAACTCTTCAAAATCTTTATGTGTAACATTATGAGCATTTGATTGATTAGTAGAGTAAGGTTTAATTTCAACTGTTTCTATTTTAGAACACATATTAAAAATTGATATCATTTCATCGACATCTTTTTCTAATACTTTTGGTGATGCTAATACTAATATGAATAATGGCTTTTTTGATGCCATTATATTATTTAAAACAAACTGTTCTTTTTCTCTGGCAGAGAAATCATAAGACACTGAAATTTTAATATCGTCATCATAGAAAAAATCAGGTAAAGCACTAAAATTAGTATTAATATTAATAACACCTTGATAATACTTTTTAATAACATTTTTAATTGAATAAAAATATTCTGGTGTTAATAAAGCTATTTCACCACCATATAAATCAATATGTTCAATAGGATCTTCTATATTACTAAGTAATTCATCTAATTTTTCTGGAGTAATTTTCTTTCTATCACTAAGTTGTTCTTTTGTAAGATAACAAAAGTCACATTTAAAATTACAATAGTAAGTAGGATTAATCGATAAATTCATAAGGTATACTTTCGTTAATATATGGTGTTACACTATTTGGATCTAATCCATTAATTTCTAATATTCTAGGTGCAAGAGTTTTCATATGCTTACAATGATCTTCTACAATTCCTTCTCTTTTCATATCTCGTATTGTTTTTTTACAACCATTACATATCTTAAACATAGGACATGTATAGCATGCCATTTTCATTGTTTGAATATGAGGATCGTTTTGTAAAGGTGTTTCAAATCCTCCTTGCATTTCTTTTTCAAAATCAATAGAATAATCTTTATCATCACCAAAAGCACCACAGCTATAATAGTCTCCACCAGGATTCATTGCTCTTATTCCAATATCGCATTCTCTTAATTGTGGACAAGTAGTATTTTCTCCAATAAGACGTTTAGCCATTTGCATAGTATTCCACTCATAATCTACTAAACCCATATCATATATTTTAACATACATCTCATATATTTTACTAAGTCTATATGTAGATCCTTGCACACCACTTGCCATTGCATAATTTAATTTACACGTTACGCCCATCTTCTTTGCGAGCTCTACATTTTTTAATGCATCTTTTTCATTTTCATCTACAATAACAGAAATAAAGTCTGGTCTATAACCACAATATTTAAGCATAGCATCTGAACATTTCCAAAAATCTTCTTCACTAAATTCGGAATAATCACCTTTAAGGCGTCCTCCTCCATATTGAAATGATGTACATATACCTACTCTTTCGTTATTAAATAAGTCTACCCACTTCTCTGGTTTTTTATAAAAAGGCCACAAGTTTGTTGTAAGTGATACTGTTGCGGGTAAATCGTGCTCATCTAAATAATTAATAATCTTCCAATAATATTCTGGTTCTACCATTAAAGGATCACCACCATTTACAATAATAGTATTAGTTTCGGGAAATCTTTCTAAGAATTTAAAAATATAATCATGACTTAATAACCCAGCATTATTCGGATCAATATCTGTTGAAGAACAAAATGTGCATTTAAAATTACAAACTTCGGTTGGTTTAATAATTAAATCCATTCTTTTTCCTTTGCTAATTCTACCATAAGCGATTTAGGTGCAGGGCATACTCCATCCATCCATTTTAATTGATGACAATCAGAATGACATAAATTAAATACAGGACATTCATAACATTTGGGATTTCTTAAATGTATTTCATTATCTATAGCAGTCATTCTTTTTGGACATACTTTTACATCAGGAGCTGGCTCATCTATATGACCATAAAAATCAGTAGGAGCTGAATTAGGACAGCCTGCTATTGTTCCATCTGCGTTTATAGTAAATAATTTTTGTTCACAATCTCTACAAAACGTTCCACTACGTGTTTCGTTATAATCAAATTTATTATATACAGTATTTAAGAAAGTATTTTTTACTTTGTGATGACGAGTTGTTTGATGCATCAACATCCAAAAATTATCCAGTTGTTTATTATGCGGAAATATTTCTAAATTAATTGTAGCATTGCCATTATGAGTTAATCTTTCATATGATAATTCTTCAATACCTAAAGATTCCATATAGTTTGCAATTTTAATTGGCTCCATATTAACAACATCATTTGATACAGATACAAAACATTTAACTGCAAGACCTTCATCTACTAATTTTTTTACATTATCTTCCCATAATTTAAGTTGTTTATCATTAGTAAATCTTATCTTCGGATCCCAAGATGTTCCTATAAAATCTTGCTTAACAATATCTTTAAAGAAATCTATGTATTCTTGTTTTAACTTATAAACTAAGTTTGTTGTAATGCCTATTGTTAATCTATCATCCCACTGAGATCTTACTATTTTTACAAACTTTTTAAGATCCTCTAATGGAGCAAGCATAGGCTCTCCACCATGAAATTCAAAGTGAACTCTATTATCTCCAGTATCTAATTGGTTACACCAATCTGCAGTCTTTATAGGATCAAAATATATTTTTCTACCTTTAGTACCAGAAGTAAAACAATGATCACAATTTAAATTGCAAGTTTCAGTTGTTTTTACGTATACTACTAAGTGTTTCTGTGTCGCTAATGCCATAAGAAATCATTAATGCCTTTTTACTATTAATTGCTCTATGCTTTGTATTTGCTGGAATGAATAATGATTCACCTGGATTTAATGTAACTCTAGCTCCACGTACTTCCAAATCTTTTTCACCATCTAAACATTCTATTATTACATCAACTGGGTCTTGATGAAGTTTAAAAGTTGGCCCATTATCTTGATTATAAAACACATGTGCCGTTTTGTCAACTATTTTTAATACTTTTTCATATTGTTCTACTTTGATTGTATTTTTTTCAGCAATAAGTATTCCTACCTTTGCAATATATGCATGGTAATCTGTTTGATCTAAGTAATGCTGAAGGCCTTCAATATCAATATAAGATACATCATGATTTTCAAAACACTCATTAGAGTATAGCCATTGTTCAAAGTCTGAGAAATTCATCAATTTTCCATTACAACTTGTTGATAATTATATATATAATTATAATATCATGAAAGGAGTGATCTATCAATGAATTTTTATAATCTGTGGCCAACTAAATTAAGTATTGGTCATTTTCATGTCGAAGGTTTATCAGACTATATTCTTACAAATTATGATCTTAATACACCAGAGAATGGTGAATTAGCTGGTAAAAATTTTTTCGATAATGATTCAAAACCAATTAAAGAATTTAAAAAAGTAGTTTATAATTGTTTTGATGAATATTTACAGAAAACTATAAATAAGTCTATAAGTGATTTTGCAGGTTATCGAACAAACGCTTGGATAACAAAAATGACAAATACGGGAATGAATTTTCATAATCATCGTGGTAATCTTTTATCAGCCGTTTTTTATCCACTTGCTGAAGTAACAGATGCTGGTGGGTCGATTGTTTTTCATGATCCAAGATTTAACGCAAATAGAGGTTATCCACCACCTTTTTATCATTTATTTGAAAAGGAAGAATATATACCAGAAACAGGAGATGTTTTTATTTTCCCGAGTTTCTTGTATCATTCAGTAAATCCTTATTTTTCTGATTATAGAATTTGCATTCCTGTAGATTTACAGTTGTTCACTGAGTAATTCATATAAATAACATAAATGATAAATTCTAATATAGATAAATAAAGAAGTAAATAACTTAAACATGGAGAAGAAAACATGGCTTTTACATATACATATTCTGTTACTAATCTTAAAGTAAAAGATGAAGTAAACAGTGATGGTGTTACATTATCTAATGCTGTCTGCCAAACTTATTGGAAAGTAACTGGTACAGACGAAAACGGTGATTCAGGTGAATTTTCTGGCGCAACACCATTTAGCGCATCAGAAGTATCTGAAGGCGCTTTTGTAGCATTTGAAGATTTACAAGAATCAGATGTTATTGGTTGGATTCAAGCTGTAGTTGATGGCGACGCTGATTATAAAGCACACATTGATGCACAAATTCAAAGACAAATTGACGAAACGGCAACGACAGAGCCAGATACACTTCCTTGGGCTTCAGCACCAGAAGCTGATCCAGCTGAAGTAGACTCTTAAGAATAAGTTATAAATAAAATTAAACAAAGGATTCTGTCGTGAATTATTCGTATCACATCTTAAAACTTGGATTGAGAGATGAAACAAATACAGACGGAGAAGTAAACGAAAATTCTGTAGTAGAAATTCAATGGAAAAAAATTGCTACAGATACTGATGGAATAACTGCTAGTTATGTTGGTAAAACATTAGTAAGTTCCGAATCTACTTCTTCATCTGATTTCGTTGCATTAGCTGATTTAACTAAAGATATAGTTCTTAATTGGGTTATGTCTGATATTAGTGCTAAGCAAGATAAAATAAATAATACATTACAAAATAAAATAGATAAAAAGAAAACAACATTTACTACTCCTAACTGGAATTAGATTAATGTTTATATTATGGAGGTGATATGCATGATATGCATATGGGTGGTTTGGCGACCTATGCCTTAAAAAGAGGCGGAACGTTACACCCAATTATTCTACCTAAAGAAGTATTAGGTAATGAAACTGGAATTATGAACCCATCTATCTTCCAACACAAAGGGAAGATTCTTCTAAATATCCGTCACATTAACTATATACTCTATCATAGTGAAGGAAAGAAATTCCCTCATCAGTGGGGACCGCTTGTATACGTACATCCCGAAAACGACGTAACTCTTACTACACATAATGTAATGTGCGAGTTAGATGATAATATGAACGTCAAAAACGCCCAACGTATTAATATGGCTCTTGATACAGGTAAACCTACTTGGAACTTTGTTGGTTTAGAAGATTGTCGTTTATTTTCTTGGCATGATAAATTATATTTGTGTGGTGTTCGTAGAGATGCATACGATGATAAAGGCAAAGGTCGTATGGAGATGGCAGAAATTGATTTCATTGATGGAGAATGGAGAGAAGTATCTCGTAATCCTATTCCAGCTCCAGGCGATGATAGCTCATATTGTGAAAAAAATTGGATGCCTATTAATGATATGGAAGATCATTTTGTTAAATGGTGTAATCCTATTCAAATTGTAAAATATGATATTGAAGAAGGTACAACAACAGAAACATATAGAGATAAATCTCCAAGAGCGCCATTTCCTAGAGATTTTAGAGGTGGTTCACAAGTCATTAGAATTGGTGACAACCAAAGAATGGCATTTGTGCACGAAACAACTTTATTAAAAGATCCATTCGGTAGAAAAGATGGTGATTATGCTCATCGAATTCTTATTTGGGATGACGATTGGAATTTAATTCATGCAACTAAACCATTTCATTTTATGGGAACTTATTACGATCATGTAACTAATACTGATTATAATATTGAATTTGTTACTGGTATGACAATTAGAAATAATGATATTTTAATTTCATTTGGTTGGCAAGATAATGCTTCATTTATTCTTAAATTACCAATGAAAGTATTTAATGAATTTCTAGTTAATTATGGAGATCATAATGCAATTTAAGAATATGAAATTATTAAATGACGTTGTTCTTGATTATGATAATCCAGATAAAATTTATAAATTAGCACGCGAGTACGATAAGCTAGAACAAGGTGCCGCCGCGGCTGGCTTTTATCTACGTGCTGCTGATATGTCAGAAGGTAAAACATTTGAAGAGAAATGGCTTCAATATAAATGTATGATATTACAAGCTTTCATTTATGAAAGAAATGAAAATAGAAACATAAGTGTTTTAGGTTTTTTAGAAATGGCAATTGAAACTTTACCTGATAGACCTGAAGCATATTATTTTATTTCAGATTTATATGAAAGAAGAAATCAATGGCGTAATAGTTTAGTATATTCTAAAATCGGAATACAATGTTACGAAAATAAAGAAATCGATTCTATTGATAATGATGTAAATTATCCTGGTTTAGAAGCATTAAAATTTTTATATGCAAAAGCTAAATGGAAAACAGACGGTAGAGATGAATCGAAAAATTTATTATTTGATTTAAAATATAAACATAAATTAGATAAAAATTTAGAATTAGAAGTTGATAATTATCTAAATCAAGTAAGATATCCAAGTACTTTACCATTCACTCCAGATTTATTAGAAAGATATAAATTTCCATTTGATGGTATAGAAAATGTAGAGAGTAATTATTCTCGCCATTTCCAAGATATGTTTGTATTATCTGTTACTAATGGTAAAAGAAATGGAACATTTGTAGAGATTGGTTCTGGACATCCTAAACTTTTTAATAATACATTATTACTTGAAAAAGAATTTGGGTGGAAAGGTTTATCAATAGATATATCAGAAAGAATGTGCCATCAACATTCAAGAATGAGATCTACAGGTGTTATGATTGCAGATGCAAATAATTTAGATTATAATGAATTATTTAATTCTCATTGCTTTGAAAATAAAATAGATTTCTTAAGAATTAATGCTGAGCACGCTTCTCTTAATACTTTACAAAAAATGCCATTTAATAAATTTGAATTTGGTATTATACAGTTTCAACATAATAATTGTTGGTGGAATAATAATTTTAGAGAAGAATCTAGAAAGATCTTAAAAGATATTGGATATATATTAATAGTACCAGATGTTGCAGTAGATCATTCATCTAATTATGAAGATTGGTGGATTCATCCTATGTATGTACAAAATGCTCGCACAATGAAAGGTAAAGACGGAATTAATTTTGCTTGGGATTATATGATGGAGAAATTATAAATGAAAGTAGTTTTAGTTACTGGAGGATTTGATCCAATTCACTCTGGTCATATTGCATATTTTAGAGCAGCAAAAAAATTAGGTGATAAACTTGTCGTTGGATTAAATTCAGATGAGTGGTTGGAGCGTAAAAAAGGTAGAGCATTTATGCCTTGGAATGAGCGTCTTGCTATTGTTAATAATTTAGAAATGGTAGATGAAACGTTTACATTTTTAGATGATGATAATACAGCAAAAAACTTTATACTACAAGTAAGAGCTCATTATCCTGACGCTCATTTAATATTTGCAAACGGCGGTGACCGTACATCGGATAATATTCCAGAAATGGATGTAGAAGATAATAATATTACATTTGAATTTGCGGTGGGAGGAGACGATAAAAAGAACTCTTCAAGTTGGATTTTATCAGAATGGGATAAACCAAAGACTCAAAGACACTGGGGATATTATAGAAATTTAGATCAAAATGGTCATTGGAAAGTAAAAGAACTTACTATTGCAAAAGATAAAAATTTATCAGATCAAAGACATTTTAAAAGATCTGAACATTGGCATATCGTTGATGGAGATCTTATGATGAATTTAGAATTCGAAGATGGTCTTAAAACTTCTCAGATCTATCATTCTGGTGATAGTATTGATATTCCTGTTAATACTTGGCATTACGCTGTTAATGTCGGATCTGATCCAGTTAAAGTAATCGAAGTTTGGATGGGATCTGAATTATCAGAAGAAGACATAGAAAGAAGAACACTATGATGGTTTGTAAGGCATAAGCCTATTATACCAAAGATTCTAAACGTTGTCAACCCTTTTTTTATAAATAATTAGAAAATAAATTAATAAAGGAGAAATAAATGGCCTTTCAATTATCTGTCGATGCAAGAAATGCTACTTTGCAAGGTCTTGAAGATGAAATCGGCGAAAATCCAGTACTTACAATTAATACGGGAAGTGTTCCTGCTAATTGTGGCGCAGCTAATACAGGTACTGTTCTTGCTACTATGGTATTACCAAATGATTGGCTCGGCGCTCCAGTTAATGGTCAAATTGCTCTTTCAGGCACTTGGCAAGATTTATCAGCAGATGCTGCTGGTACAGCTGGTTATTTTAGAGTACATGATTCAGGCGCTAACTGTCATATTCAAGGAACTGTTTCAGCAACGGGCGCAGGTGGCGATATGCAATTAGATAATACTAATATTGCGCAAGGACAGCAAATCACAATTACTACATTTACGATTACTGCTGGCGGCGAATAACACAGGTAAATTCTCATGTCAGCAAACGGCTCAGTATCCGCTTCAATAGATTACGGGTTTTTTGGTGGCGGATATATAAGAGTAAAAGGTAGTGTAGATTCTACCTTTTCTTTATCTTCAGATATTACAGGTTATGTACCTATTGTTGGAGAGATTAGTAATCTCAATATACCTTTTACTTTCACTTCTGAAGCTGGTAAAGATCCAATACGCGGATACGCATATGGTGTTATTAATTTTAGTGGAAGCGGTACTGGTAAACTTGGTGATACAATATATGGTGACTTAAATTATCCTTGGATTTATTTTACCGGAAGCGCAACAGGTAAAAACATAACTCACGGTTATTTTGATAATACATTAGAATTTAGTTCTGCTTCAAGAGCTGCACAATTTGAAGATGCAGATACTGCTGGAAGAATTACTTTTAGTTTAAGTTCTATTGCACTAAATTATACTACTCTCACTAAATCAAGAGTTGGCCAAAATTTCTCTAGAGTGATTGATAATACTAATAATACGAGAATCGATAATCCAATAAATGATGTTTTTATTAGATCTGATGGTTCAAATATTGTGACTATTATACAAAAATAAAAAGATAGTACTAATTTTTAATAAATAAAACATAAAGATATTGGAGAAACTAAATGGCGGCTACGTTTTATATAAAGCAAAATGATACTGCGCCTGCCCTAGAAGCTGTTTTAACAGACTCACAAGGTAGAGCACGATCGTTAGCCCAAGCATCTACTGTAAAATTTCATATGTCTACCGAAACTGGTAACAATGTAATTTCTGGTGCAACCGGTACCATTGTAAATGCCGACAAAGGAATTGTATTATATACTTGGCAATCAGGAGATACTTCTGATGATGGTTCTTATAAAGCAGAATTTCAAGTTGAATATAACGATGGAAAAATAGAAACATTCCCAAATTCAAGTTATATCAAAGTTATTATTAAGAGCGAGTTAGCTTAATTAAGGAGCAATTAAATGGCACAGCCAACTACAAGAGATGAATTCAAAGATTACATTCTAAGAAAGATTGGCGCTCCTGTAATCGAAGTTAACGTGTCTGATGAGCAGATAGATGATAGAGTAGAAGAAGCATTATCTTTCTGGAGAGATTATCATTATAATGGTAGTCAATTAGTTTATCTAAAACACGAATTAACAGCAGAAGATATCGAAAACGGATATATTACATTACCTCAAAAACTTCTTGGTATCTCAAAAGTATTTGATCTAAATACTTCTATTTCTACTGGCACAGGTATCTTTAATGTACAATATCAATTTGTACTAAATAATCTTACAGACCTCACAGGATATAGTATTCAAAATTATTGGATGACTATGTCTCATATGGCATTCTTACAAGAGTGGCTTGTAGGACATCCTTTAATACGTTATAATAGACATGTTAATAGGCTCCATATTGATGCAGATAAGGCAGCATTAAGGGAAGGAGGCTTTATTATCATTGAGGCCTATGACGTTATTGATGAAGAGTTTTATGAGGATGTATGGTCAGACAGATGGCTTCAGAACTATGCTTCCGTGCTAGTCCGTGAGCAGTGGGGATTAAATTTAACTAAGTTTACAAATATGCAATTAGTTGGTGGCGTCACGTTTAATGGTGAGCAAATTTTGCAAGAAGCAAGAACAGAACGTCAACAAATGGAAGAAGATGCAATAAGAACATTACAACCATTGACATATAACTTTATTGGATAAAACATGGCAACTAATGCTTACTTCAGAAATTATGACAGTTTCAACGAGCAGAATTTAATTGATGATCTAGTTATTGAATCAATTAAAATGTATGGCCTTGACGTCTTTTTTCTTACAAGGTCTATGGATAACGTTGATAAAATATTCAACGAAGATGATACACCTGTTTACGATGAAATGTTTCAATTTGAAGTATATGTTAAAAATGTTGATGGCTTCGAAGGAGAAGGTGATTTCCTTTCTAAGTTTGGTTTACAAATCAGAGACCAAGTTACATTTACAGTTGCAATAAGAACATTTGAACAGTTCGTAACTCGCAACGACGCTCCAAGAATAAGACCTAATGAAGGTGACATAATTTATATGCCTCTTAATAATAAGATGTTTAAGATTAATTATGTTGAACATGAAAGTGTATTCTATCAAAGTGGTGCTTTACAAGTTTATGACATGCGCTGTGAACTTATGGAATATGCTGGCGAAACATTTGATACAGGCCGTTGGGAAATCGATCATTACTTCGATGATCAAAATCAAACAACAGAATTTGTTGATACATTAGAAGAAGTTGAAGAAGTAGATCCAATTGCTAGAAACTTAACTTACGAACAAGAGGCTGATGGTATTATTGACTTCTCAGAGATTGATCCATTTAGTGAAAACATTGTAATACAGGATTCATAAAATGGCAATTGCAAATTATTTTTATAACTTAACCACAAGAAAGTATGTTGCGCTTTTTGGCTCTATATTTAATCAATTAAAGATTAAAAGAAGAGATAATAGTAATGTAACACAAACAGAAATAATTGTTCCATTATCATATGCGCCATTTCAAAAAGTACTTTCAAGAGTTACTCAAGATCCAGACTTATTAAATAGTAGAACAACTGGAATTAAACTTCCAAGAATGTCATTTGAGATTGCAAGTATTACTTATGATCCAACAAGAAAACTTGCTTCTACTCAAAAAATGAGAAAAGATAGTAAAGCGGAAACTGATAGTTCTCGACATTTTTTATATTCATCTGTTCCATATAATCTTGATTTTAATTTGTACATTATGACAAATTATTCTGAAGATGCAACTCAGTTAATGGAACAAATACTTCCATTTTTTACGCCAGACTGGACAGTAACTGCTAAAATGGTAGAAAATTTAGATCCTGTAGATATTCCTATTATAATGAATAGTGTAACTACAGAAGAGTTGTATGAAGGAAGCTATGAAGAAAGACAAGCAATTCTTTATACATTAACATTTACTGTAAAAGGATATTACTGGGGTCCTGAAAGAAAAAGAAAAATTATTAAGTTTATTGAAGCGGCTGTACATAATAATCCAGAAGATTTAGACTTTACTCATATCTCAAATACAGAGTTATTCCAAATTGAGAATGATAATGACGAGATCGAAGTAGTAGAATTATTCCCAATCATTGAATCTAATACAGATATTCAATGGCCTGATATTGAATTTAATGATGACTGGGTACCAGTTACACCTATGGGTTATACAATCGATACAGGTGCTGCTAATACTGATTATTATTATCAAGAAACATATGAAGATCTGAATCAAGATCTAAATGCTAATACTGCTAATGGTACATTAGATTTACAAATTGGTTATGGATCTCAAGATTTGAACGCTAATACTTAATAAATAATACATTAATACGAAATTTAAATAAGGTATAACAATGGCAAAAATTCTAAAACATAGAAGAGCTGCAAGTGGAGCAATTGGTGCAATTAAAGGAGAAGAAGGTGAATTCTTTATGGATACCACCACTGGTACTATTCATGTTATGGATGGTCAAACTTACGGTGGTCACCAGTTAGCTTTATTTTCAGATATTCCACTAGATATAAATCAATTCACTGACGCTGATGATTTACTCTTAAGAGATAAACCAGTAGAATGGGCCGACGTTATTCATGTACCAACAAATCTAGAAGGTCTTTACCTTAAGAATGAAGTACAAGGAATGATTAATGTTGCTATTACTAATACTTTAGGTCCAGTATCAGATAGCTTAGATACTCTAGATGAATTAGCTCAAGCTATTGGAGACGATCCTCAATTTGTTACTACAATTAATACAAGAGTTGATGAAGTAGAAGCCGCAGCAAACGCAGCTAATATTGCTACTAATGTTAAATTTGATGCAGAAGCAAATACAATTAATATTAGAATTGATGGAGTAGAGAATGACGCTAATACAAGACTTATTGCTCTTGATAATAAAGTAAATACAGAAGTAAATAATTTAGAAACAGTTAAAGCAGATAAATCTTATTTACATCCAATTGCAAACACTGGATCATATAATGATTTGATTCAAGTACCTAATTGGCACCCAATTGCATTATCAGGTTCTTATTTAGACTTAAATAATAAACCAAACTTTGCTACAATTGCATTAACTGGTTCTTATAATAACTTATTAGATTTACCTCCATTTAAATCCGTTGCAACCTCTGGTTCTTATTCAGATTTAATTGATAAGCCAATCGCCAATAATGCGTTAACAGCAAACTTAGATTTAAATACATCAGATATTCTTGGTACTGGTAATATTAATATTACTGGTGATATTACAGTTACTGGAGCTATTACAAGTACAAGTGATTTATCATCTAATGATATTACATCAAATGATATTTCTGCTAATAATATTACAGCAACTGGAGATATGAGCGCAAATGGTGCATTACGCATTGACGGTGGTGCTACTGTTGTTGGAAACATTACAGGTAACGAAATTTATGCGGCTAGTAATTTAACAACTTCAGCAGAGATTTTTGCTTCAGGAAGAATTACAGCATTAGGTGCAGCAACATTCGGTGGTAATACTGCAATAGGCGGAACTCTTTCTGCAGGTGCTACAACAATTACAGGTCCAACAGCAATTACTGGAAGTTTATCAGCAACTGGTGATGGCACAATTGGTGGTAATGCTAGTATTACAGGTAATGCTACTATTACAGGAAATATAACAGCAAATGGAAATATTAATGCTAGTACTGGCGATTTAACAATTATTGATATTACTGCTTCTGGCGATTTGGGAGTTGATAATATTACTGCTTCTGGTGATATGTCAGTCGGAGCAATTACAGCTTTTGACATAACTACTGTATCAACTATTACTGGTCCTACTTTAAATATAACTGCAGATGCAGATGTTGGTGGTGATTTAGGTGTAGTTGGTGATACAGACGTTGGTGGTAATTTAGATGTAGTTGGTAATATTACAGCAAATAATGTTACGCTTGACGGTAACTTAACTGTTAATGGTACAACAACCACAGTAAATACAGAAACAATTAATCTTGCAGATAATATTATTTCAATTAATAGTAATCTTGCTGCAAATACAGCACCTTCACAAGATGGTGGTCTAGAAGTTAATAGAGGATCTTCAGCAAATGTTTCTTTCCTTTGGGATGAATCAAATGATAACTGGACGATTGGAAATAAAACACTTGTTACTGGTAGTATTATTCCAGCAGCAAATGTTGCTTATGATCTAGGTACTTCAGAAAAAGCATTCAAAGATTTATATTTAAGTGGTAACACAATTAATTTAGGTGGAGCTACTATTTCATCTAATAATGGTGCAATTAGTGTACCAAGTATTAATGTTACCGGTTCAATTACAACAACACAACCAAGTTCAATTAATCAAATTATTCCAGATGCAAATACAGATTTTGAAATTGTAACCGCAGAGGAAGGCGAAATTCGTATTACATCTTTGGAAGATGACATTAGAATTAGAGGTAAAGGATTTGTAAGTATTATTGCTGGAGAAGATGATCTTGCTAATGTAGACGTTCTTTCTGATATGACTATTGGAGCTCATACAGTTGACGTAAATGGTTATGCTTGGTTAATGTATCCGCATTTAGATCTTTTTGGAGATACTACATTTAAAGATCAAGCGAATGTTCATTTTGAAACTGGCACAATAGTTACGGTTAATACAGATATTACAAGTACTGGAGATATTACAGCAAATAACTTTATTGGTAATGTAACAGGTGATATCGTAGGTGATATCGCTGGAAATGTTACAGGTACAGTTAGTAGTATTTCAAATCATGATACAGACGCTTTAGCCGAAGGTAATACTAATCTTTATTATACAGATACAAGAGTAAGATCCGTATTATCAAATGATAGTATTGCAAATACACAATATGTTGATAATGCAATATTAACTAAAGATGCACTTAGTGAATTATCAGGAACAACTGATGATATTACAGAAGGTAACACAAATGTATATTATACAGATACAAGAGTAAGATCGGTATTATCAAATGATAGTATTGCAAATACACAATATGTCGATGATGCGGTATCAACTAAAGACTCACTTTCAGAATTATCAGGAACAACTGATGACATTACAGAAGGTAATACTAATTTATTCTTTACAAGCGCAGAGCAAACAAAACTAGCAAATATAGAAGCTAATGCAGATGTAACTGATACAGTAAATGTAACGGCAGCTGGTGCATTAATGGAGAGTGAAGTCACTAACCTAGCACAAGTTAAAGCATTTGATTCAGCAGATTATGCAACTGCAGCACAAGGAACATTAGCAGATTC